>OHZI01000366.1_pt1 | contig 13966 bp, 10 predicted proteins | sample 1580511 | NCBI WGS metagenome assembly OHZI01 (sample SAMEA3882508, study PRJEB24775) | human gut metagenome | biome: human-associated habitat; feature: intestine environment; material: feces | place: Netherlands | collected 2009/2010
ACACCTTGTCCGTACGCCGCACGATCGAAACCGACGGACGGACAGCCGAGAAGCAAATACGCATCGCCACCTCGCATACGGACGCAATACCCGCCGTCGCAGGGGATGCCGACAGCATCCGGATCGTCTACTCGCTGACGACGCCCGGAGGCTATTTCGACGGGGAGCGGCGTGCGATCCCGATCTACAAGGCCGGAATCCTGGAAACCCACGGGGAGTTCGCCGTCCTCAACGACACCGCGGCCCTGCGGTTCACGCCCGACCCGGCGCTGGGCACCGTGACGATCCACGCCGAGGCATCGGCCATGCAGGCATTCCTCGACGAGATCGAAAACATCGACCTCTACCCCCACCTCTGCAACGAGCAAATGGCTTCGAAGGTCAAGGCGCTGCTCTCGAAAAAACGGATATACACCCTGTTCGGACGGAAATTCAAGGACGACGACAAGGTCACGAACCTGCTCCGCAAACTGGCGGCCAACCAGAACGACGGCAAGTTATGGGGGTGGTGGAATCGGGAACAGACCGAGCTGTGGATCTCGCAGCAGGTCGTGGAGGCACTTCTCGACGCCGAAACGGAGGGTTATAAGACCGGCCTCGACCGGCAGGCACTGACGGACGCGCTGCTGGCCGGCCTGAACCGCCGTATGCCGGCGGCGGCATCCGACTCGACGGGAATGCGGAAAAACGAACTGCTCTCGCTGGTGGGGCTTCTCCGCAAGCTGGACGCCAGGATCGACTACCCGCGCTACTGCGCCTTCATCGCGTCGATCCCCGACGCGACGCTCGGCAACCGGCTCCGGACGGCGGAAATGCTGCAACAGCTCGCCCCGGATGGGATGCCCGCCGCGGATTCGCTGCTGGCTCTTGCCTCCCGAACCATGATGGGATCGTTGTACTGGCGCGACAAAGCGCCGCTGGAACCGACGCCCCGCAGGTTCGCGCAGCCGGACATGAGCGACGTCGAGAACACGCTCACGGCATACCGCATCCTGCGCGCCGCGGGCAACCGCAAGGCCGAGTTGGAAAAGATCCGCAACTACTTCTTCGAACAGCGTAAAAGCGGTTCGTGGCGCAACACCTACGAATCGTCGCGGATCGTGGAAACCATCATGCCCGACATGCTGGAGAAGGACGGCGGCACATTCCGCGAAGCGAGCCTGACGATCGACGGACAACGGTTCGGCAAATTCCCGCTGACCCGGACATACGCCCCCGGAAAGGAGATAACCGTCCGCAAAGAGGGTTCCATGCCCGTATTCTTCACAGCCTACCAACAAGCCTGGAACGACAAACCGGAACGTGCGGCAGAAGGCTTCACGGTCTCTACCCTGTTCCGCAAGGACGGCAAGCCCGTGACAACTCTCCATGCCGGGGAGCGCGTCGAACTGGTGGCAACCGTAACGGCCGATTCCGACGCCGAATACGTCATGGTCGAGATCCCGATCCCCGCAGGCTGTTCCTACGACTCGAAAGAAAAAGGCGATTTCTGGAAAGAAACACACCGGGAATATTACAAGGAGAAGGTCGCCGTCTTCTGCAACAAGCTCCGCAAGGGGACGCATACCTTCACCGTCAGGCTCCTGCCCCGCTATACGGGCTCCTACCACCTCAACCCGGCGCGTGCCGAGCTGATGTACTACCCGGTATTCCATGGCCGCAACGAGATGAAAAAATGCGGCGTGGCCGAAGCGCAGTAGACGCGCTGACGGAGGGGAGGGGCAGCAGCGGGACTATTATACCCGCTACCTGAACCGCAGTTCAGCGACCACGGCCTTGTGGTCGCTGACATCTTCCTGAGGCATGTAATAACGGATGCCCTCGAAAGCGTCGTCGTAAAAGATGTAGTCGATGCGCAGTACCCCTCCCAGATAGCGGAAAGTACCGCCGTAACCGCTCCCGCTGTCACGGAAACCGTCGGTCATGTCCCCCTTCATCGTACGGTAGGTATAGGACGAAGGCGTATCGTTGAAGTCGCCCGCAAGGATCACCGGATAGGGCGAAGCATCCATTTCGGCACGGATTTCACCTACCTGCCCGGCACGGATACTACTGTTGTGTTCCAGTTCGCCCAAGATTTGCTCGACGGGGGCGTCGCGGTCGTAATCCTTCCGGAACCGGTGCCTGAGCTGGGCAATGCCCGAAGTCTGGAGGTGGACAGCGAAGAGCCGCACCGTATCGCCGCCGACGAGCAGGTCGGCACGCAGGTAGTCGTTGCTCGTATCGGCAAACCGGACGTATTTATGATCGAGAACGGGATAACGGCTGGCCAGGGCCGCACCGCCCTCATGCAGGAAATAGGGCATCCGCCGAGCAAAGACCTTCCCGATGCTGTCGGCCGGGAATTCCCTGCTGTCCATAAACTCCTGCAGGCAAAGCACGTCGACCTGCTCGCGGTTTACCATGCCGGCGATGGCCCTGGCCGTAGCGGGCATGGAACCCAGCCTGCGGAATCCGTTTACGTTGAGCGTGGCGATGCGGATGTCGTGCGGGTCACCCGAGTCCTTGAAATCGGGAAGCTGTACCATGGCCGAAATATACCCCAGGTTGAGCACCAGCGCGACCAGTGGCATCAGCAGGACAATCCATTTGCGGCGAACCGCCCACCAGACCAGCGCAACTACGTTGGCCAGCAGCACGACCGGCATCAGCAATGCGAGCGTCGCCCAGAATCCGCCCTCCCCGGGGGAGACGGACGAAGCATACCGGCACAGGACGGCGGCGACCAGAAGCAGCCCGGTGAGCACCACCGAAATGCCATAAAAAAGGAAAGAAACGGCTTTGCGACCCATTTTGTGCACTATTAAAGCGATTAACGCGTACAAAGATATGCTTTTACAAATAAAATCAGTATATTTGACGATCAAAAAAGACGCGATTTGGAATGAAGAGGATTTTAATCTCTGGCGGTGCCGGATTCATCGGTTCGCACCTATGTGAAAGACTGCTTGACGAAGGAAACGACGTGATCTGCATCGACAACTATTTTACCGGGCACAAAAGCAATATCCGGCACCTGCTGAAACACCCCAATTTCGAAGTCATAAGGCACGACATAATCTACCCCTACATGGCGGAGGTCGAAGAGATCTACAACCTTGCCTGTCCTGCTTCGCCCATCTACTACCAGCACGACCCGATCAAGACGACGCAAACTTCGGTTATCGGCGCGATGAACATGCTCGGCATGGCGCGCTACAACCGCGCCAAGGTGTTGCAGGCTTCGACTTCGGAAGTATACGGCGACCCGCTGGTACATCCGCAGACCGAGGATTACTGGGGACACGTGAATCCGCTGGGGCTGCGCTCGTGCTACGACGAGGGCAAACGCTGTGCCGAGTCGCTCTTCATGAGCTACTACCGCGAACATGGCATCCCGGTGAAAATCGTCCGGATTTTCAACACCTATGGCCCGAAGATGGACATCAACGACGGCCGCGTAGTCTCGAATTTCATCGTCCAGGCATTGCGCAACGAACCGATCACGATCTACGGCGACGGTGAACAAACCCGCTCGTTCCAGTATATCGACGACCTGGTCGAAGGGATGATCCGCCTGATGGACGATACGCCCGACGATTTCACGGGCCCGGTCAACATAGGCAACCCCAATGAATTCACCATCAACGAACTGGCAGCCATCGTCCTGGAACTCACGGGTTCGAAGTCGAAGATCATGCACATGCCCCTGCCGTCGGACGACCCGCAGCAGCGCAAGCCCGACATCTCGCTGGCCCGCAAGATGCTCAACGACTGGGAACCCACGATCCAGCTGCGCGACGGACTGGTAAAGACCATCGCCTATTTCGAGGATATCCTGTCGCGGGGGAGCGTCCGGCACTGATCCGCCCCTGAAATCGGCCCGCCCTTCTTTGAACACCGTCAGCCTGTTGAGCACCGCCCGCCTGTTTGAGTACAGCCCGGCACAATTCCCAATGCAGCCCCAACCCTATTTTTCCAGGTAGTCCCGCAATACGGAGCCAACCAGCCGTATCAGCGTGCGCGTCGGATGCAATGCGGCGAACCCGTTGAGCATTCCCCAATCGTGTACCACGCCGTTGAAGCGCACGGTCGTCACTTCGACGCCCGCCTCGTCCAGACGACGCCCCATCGCCTCGCCCTCGTCGCGCAGGATGTCGTTCTCGGCAACGACGATCAGCGTCGCAGGCAATCCCCGCAGCCGTTCGGCAGAAGCACGCACGGGCGACATGAGGTCGTTGCCGCGCTGAGCCGGATCTGAAACGTACTTGCCGAACATCCATTTCATCAACGGCGCGGTCAGGAACCGCTGGCGGCCGTATTTCACATACGAATCCCAGTCGTACCCCGCATCGGTCACGGGCCACATCAGCACGAGCGTGCGCAGCCGCGGCCCGCCGTGATCCTCGGCCACGAGCGCCGCCGCAAGCGACATGTTACCGCCGACGCTGTTGCCCGCCAGCGCCAGCCGGCTGCCGTCGACCCCGATCTCCCGGCCGTTTTCGGCCACCCATTTCACTGCGGCATACACCTCCTCGACAGCCTTCGGAAAATGCGCCTCGGGCGAAGGAGTATAGTTGACGAATACCGCCGCACAACCCGACTCCACGACAAGGTCGCGCACCAGCCGCCTGTGGGTGGGATAGTCGCCCAGCACCCAGCCCCCGCCGTGAATGAACACGAACGCCGGAAGATACCCGCGCCCCGCCCCCGAAGGACGGACGAGGTTCAGGCGGAGCGTATGCCCTTCGCTTTCGACCGTCCGTTCGGACTCCTCGATGCCCGACAGATCGACATGCACGGCCGCCTGCACATCAGCCAGGACGCGACGGGCCTCCCCGACCGGCAACGATTCGACGGGAGCGCCGCCGTTCAACACTTTCAGATAAGCTTTGGTTCCCCGCGACAGGTGGTCGTCCTGCAAATAATCCGGAGCTTCCTTCAGATGATCCATAACAAACCGTTTTAAAGTTTATGACACGGACTGCAAAGGCGCTGCCACAAACGAAAAAAGCCGGACGAAATGTCCGGCTTTTCGGTATGTCAAAGCGGTTTTTACTGCGCCATGGCATGGCGGAACCCGTCCACCTTGTCCCAGTCGCCGCGCGTGAAGTCGGGCACGGCGACCGGCATGCTGTTGTGTTCGAGCGAAGCCGAGGTCAGCGACCCGATGCACGACCACTCGGCAGCGTCGTAAACGTCCTGATCGAGCGGCAGGCCATGCTGCAGGCAGTAAACGAGGCGATAGTCCATGATGAAATCCATGCCGCCGTGGCCGCCCACGCGGCGGGCCTTCTCCTCGATGTCCCGGGCGATCGGATGCTTGTAACGCTCCATCAGCGCCGCCTTCGCCGCCTGGGGGATGAACGAATGCTCGCTCAGATTCTCGTGGTCGGGAATCTCCTCGCCGGCGATTTGCTCGGGACGGAACGCATAGCCCTCGACAGGGTATTTGTTGGCGAAGCCCTCGGTGCCCGTAAGCTGGTACATGCGGCTGTAAGGACGGGGCGTATAGACGTTGTGTTCGAGCAGAATCGTGCGTCCCCGCTCGGTCTTGATGAGCGTCAGCGTCTGGTCGGCATTGGCGAAGGTCTCGGCACCCATCTTCTCCTTGGCGAGTTTCAGGCCGTTGACCGACTTGGTATCCATCGCCACGAGGTAATTCATCTTATCGCCGCGGTGGATGTCCAGCAACTGGCAGGCGGGGCCGAGGCCGTGCGTGGCATAGACGTCGCCGCGGTGCGACTGGTTGAAGTCGAGGCGCCAGTTGCCCTGGTAATAATCCCAGTAGGGTTCGAGGTTATGAATATAGGAGCCTTCGGTGTGGAGTATCTCGCCGAACAGCCCGTGCTGGGCCATGTTGAGCGTCGTCAGCTCGAAGAAGTCGTAGACACAGTTCTCGAGCATCATGCAGTGGCGCTGTGTCTTCTCGGCAGTGTCGACCAGTTGCCAGCACTCGTCGAGCGACATGGCGGCTGGGACTTCGACGGCGACATGCTTGCCGTGCTCCATGGCATAAACCGCCATCGGGACGTGCAGCTGCCACGGGGTGCAGATGTAAACCAGGTCGATGTCATCGCGCCGGCAAAGTTCCTTCCACCCCTCCTCCCCGCTGTACGGGGCGGCGGCCGGGAGGTTATGTCCGGCGAGGATCTCCTGCGACTTGTCGACACGCTCGGGGTAGAGGTCGCAGAGCGCCACGATCTCGACCCCGTCGATGTTGGCGAAGCGTTCCACGGCGCCCGGGCCGCGCATACCCAGCCCGATGAACCCTACGCGTACGACCGGGATCGGGTCGACCGTCAGCCGCAATACGGAATGCTGGCTCGGCACGGGCCGGGACGTCGAATACGATCACGCCGTCGACGATGCTGTAACCTTCCTTCGGCGAGGTGCTGCAACCGCAGAACAATACGGTCGCCGCCGAGAACAATAAAAAGGCAAATTTCTTCATTATATCCGGGATATTTAGATGTTTAGACAAAAGTATGAAATATTTTGAAATCTGCGCTCATTTGACTACTTTTGCCGACGTAAAAATCACACACCATGTTTCGTAGATTAGCGGCGGTAATCCTCTCGGTCGTCCTGCTCTCACCGGGCTGGCTCGGCATGACGGGGCTCACGCTGCCCTTCGCCATGATCCCGCTGCTGTGGATCAGCGCATCGTACGACCAGACGCGCCGCTCGTGGTGGCGCATGTTCGGCTGGGCGGCGCTGACCTTCGCGCTGTGGAACATCTCGACCGTCTGGTGGATATGGAACGCCACTCCGGTGGGGCCCGTGGCCGCGACGCTCGCCTCGACGACGCTCAACATGATCGCCTTCATGTTGTTCCACACCGTCTCGAAGAAAGGGCCGAAGGCTCTGGCATACACCTTACTCATTGCCGGGTGGATCGCAACGGAATACTGGTATACGGTCGGCGAATTCTCGTGGCCGTGGCTGATCCTGGGCAACGGGTTCTCGCACGACGTATGGCTCGTACAGTGGTACGAATACACGGGTGTCTTCGGCGGTTCGCTGTGGGTGCTGCTCTGTAATATCCTCTTCTTCGAGGCGCTGCGGGCACGCCGCAGCATCGGGCGGTGGATCCCGGCCGCGGGCGTCCTGCTCCTTCCGGCCGCCGTGTCGCTGAGCATCTGGTGGAGCTGGGAGCAGCCCGACGAGGGGACGGCCGAGGTGAGCATCCTCCAACCCAACGTCGACTGCTACGACAAATTCAACGGCCGCGCCGACTGGCAGGAAGATAACATCACCGACCTTCTGGCACAGGTGCCCGCCGGGGCGCAATTCATCCTGCTGCCCGAGACTGCCGTCCCGGGGCATTACTGGGAACCGGGTCTTTCGGAATTCCGCCCGGCCGACGAACCGGGCATGTTCTGGCAAGAGCTGACCGACAGCCTGCGCCGGTCGCACCCCGGGGCGCTGCTCGTCACGGGCGCCAACACCCTGCGTTATTATGCCGCCGGGGTACAACCCCGCACGGCACGCAGGGACGGGTTCGGCGAAGGTTACTACGACGTATTCAACACGGCCGTAGGGCTCGACTCCGCAGGCCGGATGCAGCTGCACCACAAAGGCAAACTGGTGATCGGCGTGGAAAATACCCCGACACTGCTCTTCGACATCCTGCAATTCCTCGTGATCGACCTGGGCGGCGTCGTGGGACAGATCGGCATGGGCCAGCACGGCACGGCCTTCGAACACCGGGGCGTGAAAACCGGCCCGGCAATCTGCTACGAAGGACTTTACGGCGATTTCTTCGGCGATTTCGTGCGCCGCGGGGCGCAGTTCATGGCCATCATCTCCAACGACGGCTGGTGGGGCGACACGCCCGGCTACAAACACCTCTTCACGATCTCGCGCCTGCGCGCCGTCGAACACCGCCGTGCCATCGCCCGGTCGGCCAACACCGGCATGTCGGGCTTCATATCGGCCCGCGGCGACATCGGCCAGACGCTCGGCTGGGAAAAACGGGGCGTGCTCACCGCGGCCGTGCCCCTCAACTCCGAACTCACCTTCTACACCCGGTACGGCGACTATCTGGGACGCATCTCAGAATACCTGATGCTGCTCTGTGTGCTCTACTACATCGCCTACCGGGCCAAGAAAAAGAACCACCTCGTAAAATAAAACCCGAAACCCGATATGAATTACACCCAGACCCTCGAATTCCTCTTCCAGTCGCTGCCGGCCTTCGAAACCAAAGGCGCAACGGCCTACAAGCCGGGATTGGAGCGCATCACCGCATTCTGCCGCCACATCGGCAACCCCCAGCGCAATTTCTTCACGATCCACGTGGCGGGCACGAACGGCAAAGGTTCCGTATCGCATATCATCGCCTCGGTATTGCAGCAGGCCGGCTACCGCACGGGGCTTTTCACCTCGCCCCACCTGCAGGATTTCCGCGAACGCATCCGCGTCGACGGCGAGATGATTCCCAAACAGAAGGTCGTGAACTTCGTGGACAAACACCACGACAAGATGGTCGAGCTGGAACTGTCGTTCTTCGAAATGACCGCGGCACTGGCTTTCGACTACTTCGCACAGAGCGACGTCGAGGTCGCGGTGATCGAAACGGGACTGGGCGGACGACTCGACGCCACGAATATCATCGTACCGGTCGTAAGCGTCATCACCAACATCGGGCTGGAGCATACGGCGCTGCTGGGCGACACGCTCCAGAAGATCGCAGCCGAAAAAGCCGGAATCATCAAGAAGAGCATCCCGGTCGTGATCGGCGAGGGCGATGTGCGCTACAACGAAGTGTTCGAGCAGGTCGCTGCGGCCAACAAATCGAAAGTCATCTATGCCGAAAAGGTATTCTCGTGCCAAGAGTGCGGTTGCCGGGAAGGGCGGCAGCACTTCTGCATGCACCGCGTGCGCGACGACCGCAAATTCGAGGTAGACCTCGACCTTACGGGCAATTACCAGCGCCATAATATCCTGACGGCCGCGGCGACGGTCGATTTCCTGCACGAGGAGACCCCGCTGACGATCTCCCGCCGTGCCTTCCTCGAAGGGACGCGCGATGCGGCGGCCATCACCTCGCTGGCGGGACGCTGGCAGAAGCTGGGTGAAAATCCGCTCGTCGTATGCGACACGGGGCACAACCCCCACGGCATCGCCTACGTGGCCGAACAGCTCAAAGCGACGCCCCACAAGGAGCTTTACTGCGTGATCGGGTTCGTCCGCGACAAAGACCTGGCACACATCCTGCCCCTGCTGCCCCGCGACGCACACTACATCTTCACGCAGGCTCAGACCGAAAGGGCATTGCCCGCCGCCGAACTGACAGCCAAGGCTGCGATCTACGGGCTCAGGGGGGAAACCATCCCCGAAGTGCCGGCTGCCGTGGCACACGCCCGGGAACTTGCCGCTGCGGACGATATGGTCTTCATCGGCGGCAGCACCTATGTCGTCGCCGAAGCGCTCTGATACATACGATATTCAGATCCCGTATAAAGTCCGTCCGAGTGTCTCGGACGGACTTTCTTTTGTCATCCCGAACAAAACTATAAAAAAATAGTTTCATGTGAAAAATTTTTAGTTACATTTGCATAAAACCAATCGCATGAAACGAATCCTTCCGCTCCTGGCGGCCATGATCGCATTGACAACCGTACTCCCCGGCAAGGCGCAAACCGGCAAATATTACATCGACGGACGGGAAACCACCCGTGAAGAGCTATTGAAGCTACCCGCGGGTACAATCGAATCCATGGCGAATTCGGTGGAAAACGGATTGCCCGTAGTGCGTATAAAATTAAAACCCGAAGGCGAGGAACAGGCTCCGGCCACCGGGCAACAGGAAAAAAACACTGCGACCCCGCATGAAAAAGCGATGCAACTGGTACGAGGAATCTACGAGCAGCACACCCTGCTCAAGGAGGGCGACCTGGCGGCCGATTTCCGGGCTACGAAATATGCCGGAGGGGATCTCACGCTTACAGCCCTGCGCGGCAAAGTCGTGCTGCTGAACTTCTGGGCTACCTGGTGCGGCCCCTGCCTGCGGGAACTGGCGCCGGAAGCCCTGCCGAAAATCATTCTCGAACGGTTTGCCGCAGACAGCGAATTCGTATTCCTGCCAGTCGCCTATACCGATTCAAAAGAGAGCCTCGACAAGTTTTTCGCAGGCGACGAACAGCAGAATTACGCTTATCTGCGCGACCTGACAGCAATGGATCCGGACAAACGGGTATTCGGCCTCTATGCAGAGCAGGGCGTTCCGCGCTCCTTCGTAATCGACCGCAACGGCCGCATCGTCCTCGGGTCGCTGGGTGCGGCACAGGAGGAACTGGAACGCATAGCGGCGGCTATCGAAAAAGAACTTTCCAGATAACGGATAAAAACAGCCCGGCCGAAAAACGGCCGGGCTGTTGCGATTTTAAGCTTCACCCATCTTGGGACCCGTTTCGGGAACCGGCGGAGGAGTGGGTATTTCGATCTTGCCCACATTGCTTTCATAACGCACGATATTCTCCTGCAGCGAACGCAACAGCCGTTTGGCGTGTTCGGGCGTGAGGATAATGCGGCTCTTGACACGGGCTTTCTGCACGCCAGGAAGCACCGCGGCAAAATCGATAATGAATTCCGAGGTGGAGTGGGATATGATCGCCAGATTCGAATAGTGGCCCTGGGCCACCGTATCGTCGAGTTCGAGGTCGATCCCGAATTGTTTCATTTCTGCCATAGGCCCGCTTGTTGTTTCTGCAAATTTACCGACTTTCGACTGCCAATATACAACTCTGCGGCCAAAGTTTTCGATATTTTATCAACATATCGGCCATTTCCGACAATCGGCCGCGCCCTTTTTTCACGCGGCCTTGACGGATGTCCGAGGTTTTTCGTATCTTTGTTGCCTGAAACTCCGCAACCGAAGAAAATGGGATTGGAAATCTTGGACGTTATGTTCCGCGGCATCTGCGTAGGCGTGGCGGCATCGATCACGGTAGGCCCCGTGGCCGTGCTGTGCATCCAGCGCACCCTGTCGAAAAGCCGTCGTTCGGGAATCGTCTCCGGCCTGGGCGTAGCCTGTGCCGACACCTTCATGGCCATGGCGGCGTTGTTTTTTTACTCGATGCTCCAGACCCAGATCGAGCAGTACAACACCCTGCTGCGCGTGATAGGCGGCATCTTCGTGGTAATCGTCGGCGTCTACATCTTCGCCCAGAACCCCGTACCGCAGATACGCCGCAACCGGGCGGGCAAGACGTCGCTGTGGCAGGACTTCGCCTCGATCTTCGGGCTGACGATCGCCAATTTCATCATGGTGATCCCCTACATCCTCGCCTTCTTCGCGGTATTCAAGATTTCGGGCGGCGACATCACGCACGAAGGCGTGGGAGGCTTCTTCCGCGCCATGTTCATCATCGCCGGATTCTTCGGCGGCGCCGCGGCCTGGTGGACGATGCTGGCCTTCGTCATCAACCTTTTCCGCCGTCGCTTCCGCCCGCGCCACATGCTGACGATCAACCATGTCGCCGGCCTTATCATCGGGATACTGGGTATTTACACGATACTTTCAACATTCTTTGATATATTCCCCAATGTCGGATAACAAACACAAGATCATAATCGCCATCGACGGCTTTTCGTCGTGCGGCAAGAGTACGTTCGCCAAAGCCATCGCCCGCGAGCTGGGTTACATCTTCATCGACACCGGTGCCATGTACCGCGCCGTCACGCTCTATGCGCTCGAACACGGTGCGATCCGGTCGGGCATCGTCGACGAGGACGCAGTCGTCAGGCTGCTCGACCAGATCGCCATCACGTTCCGTTTCAACCCCGAACGCGGTGCCAGCGACATCTACGTCAACGGCGACCTGGTCGAAGGCAAGATCCGCACGATCGAGGTGAGCAACTGCGTGAGCCGCGTGAGCGCCATCGCCGCCGTACGCAGGAAACTGGTGGCCATGCAGCAGGAGATGGGGCGCCGCCGCGGCGTGGTGATGGACGGCCGCGACATCGGCACGGTGGTTTTTCCCGATGCCGAACTGAAGATTTTTAAGACGGCCGACCCGCGGGTTCGTGCCTGCTGCCGCTATGACGAGCTGCGCGCCAAGGGAGACCCGGTGTCGCTCGAGGAGATCGAACGCAACGTGCGCGAACGCGACAAGGCCGATATGGGGCGTGCGATATCGCCGCTCAGGCAGGCCGAAGACGCCATCGTACTCGACAACAGCTGCATGACGGTCGGGGAGCAGATGGCGTGGTTTATGAAGGAATTCGAACAAGTTACCAGATAGGAGCACGGATCGCCGTGCACAGGGCACAGTGAAAGGGTTGCGAATAGAGATCGACGACAAATCGGGCTTCTGCTTCGGCGTAGTCCGGGCTATTTCGGAGGCCGAGAAAGCCCTCGCCGAGGGGAGTACGGTCTATTCGCTGGGCGACATCGTCCACAACCGCATCGAAGTGCAGCGCCTCGAACGGCTGGGGCTGCGCACCGTAACCCATGCCGACATGCCCGCACTGGGCGGCCGGCGGCTGTTCATCCGCGCCCACGGGGAACCGCCCACGACTTTCGCGCGCGCGAAAGAGCTCGGCATCGGGGTGATCGACGCCACCTGCCCGGTGGTCGCCCGTTTGCAGAACCGCGTGGTGAAGGCGCACGAACAGATGCACCCCGTCGGAGGGCAGGTCGTGATCCTCGGCAAACGAGGCCACGCGGAAGTCGTGGGGCTCACGGGACAGGTGCAGGCACCGACCATCGTCATCGAAGGCGAGGAAGACCTCGGCCTGATCGACTTTACGCGGCCGGTCTATTTCCTGTCGCAGACGACCCAGAGCATCGCCCTGTTCGAGGCCTTGGGTGCCGAGATGCGCCGCCGGGCGGCACACCCGGACGGGGTGCGGATCGACGACACGATCTGCCGGCAGGTATCGAACCGCGAACAACACCTGGCGGAATTCGCACGCCGCTTCGACGTGGTGGTGTTCGTCTGCGGGCGCAAGTCGTCGAACGGCAAGGTGCTCTCGGAGGTATGCCGCAGGGCGAACGCCCGGACACATACGGTCGAGGAGGCCGCCGAGATCGACCCGGCATGGTTCCCGGGTGCCGAGTCGGTCGGAATATGCGGCGCCACGTCGACCCCCAAATGGCTGATGCAGGAGGTTGCCGACCGCATCGGGCAAATTGGGAGAAGATGATACACAGAAAAACGACCGCATGCAACAAGCCCCTCCCAAGAAAGGGGTTTGGGATGGGGTCAAAATTGCAAACGGCGCCGGCGGCGGCTACGACCGACAAAGGCATTGTAACGATACAAATCCAACAAAAATCACTGTTATGAAATACTTCATCCGTTCGTTAAAATATTTCGTCGCCCTGTGCGTTATCTGTGTAGCCATCCTGGCTCTGATGCTCGCAACGGGGACTTCGGCACTCACGCTCGACCAGACGGTCTACGTAATGTTCCACACCAGCCGTTACGCGACGCTGTTCGCGGCGATCGTGGTGCTTGCGGCGCTCTACCCCAAATTCGGGTTCGTGGTGCGCAAGGTCGAAGGCGACGTGGAGGAGAACCGCGAACAGATCATCAACGCCTTCAAGTCGGCAGGCTTTTCGCTGCGCGGAGAGGAAGACGGGGTGATGACATTCCGCGCCGACGGCCCGCTGCGCAAGCTGATGCTGCTGGGAGAGGACGAAATAAAGGTTTCACAATACGGACAGTGGATTCAGATCGACGGCATACGCCGCGGCGTCGCCCGGGTCGAATACCGGCTGGATTCGTACATACAAATGAGTAAACATGATTAGGAAAGGATACAGATACCTGCTCACGGCCGTCATTGCGGCCTCGGCGGCAGCCCTTTTGACCTTTGCGGCCCGCAACGACTTCGGGCTGGGGCGCAACATGGAGATCACGGTCAATATGATGCGCGAACTTTCGCTCGGCTATGTCGACCCGGTAGACCCGGACAAGCTGATGGAAGGTGCCGCAGAAGGTATGGTCAGCGACCTCGACCCCTACACGGAGTT
>OHZI01000383.1_pt1 | contig 13648 bp, 9 predicted proteins | sample 1580511 | NCBI WGS metagenome assembly OHZI01 (sample SAMEA3882508, study PRJEB24775) | human gut metagenome | biome: human-associated habitat; feature: intestine environment; material: feces | place: Netherlands | collected 2009/2010
TTATGCACAATATGCTCATGCAAGAATGTGTTCAATTTTAAGACAATCTAAAGAAAATGATATTACAATTGCAGATCATTTTGAATTACTTGTAAATGATAAAGAAATGGCTTTATTAAAACATATTAATGAATTTAGAAATGAAATTGCGGATAGTGCAAAATCAAGAAGTCCACATAAAATCGCAAATTATATTCAAAGACTTGCACAATTATTCCATAGTTTCTATAATGATTGTTATGTAATAGATAAAGAAAATATTGAATTATCAATGCAACGTTTAGCTTTAGTAGAAGCAACACGTATTACATTAAAAAATGCATTAAACTTAATTGGTGTTGAAGCACCTGAAAAAATGTAAGGAGAGATAAAGATGGATAAAAATAGATCAATGGTTGATGTCGCTTATGAATTAATGTCTAAAAAGAAAAAAGCAGTTAATTTCTATAAATTATGGCAAGAAGTAAGTGAAGTTAAAGGTTTTGATGAAGAAGAAAAAAATGAAAAAGAAAGCCTTCTGACATCAAATGAGGCTAAGAATGCAAAATACTGCATCAAAAATGACTCCGGAATGCTGTCTGTATACAACGCCACTGCAAGTGAAAAATACTTTGACACAGGCGTGTATTTTGAAGAGCTGCCAGATGAAGCAAAAAATAAGGTTACAAACGGACTCTACTTTTTTAACGAAACTGATTTGTACGATTTTCTTGAAAGCTATTCGAGTTAATGTTAAAATAAATCAGTTAGGGGAAAGAATATGTACGATGTAATTATAATAGGTGCCGGTGCATCCGGGCTGATGGCGGCAGCAGCTGCTGCATCAAAGGGAGCACGCGTGGCACTTTTAGAGCACAAGGATGATATAGGAAAGAAAATACTTGCAACAGGAAACGGCAGATGTAATTTCACAAACACTGATATGTCTGTAAATAAGTTTCACGGCAGTAAAGCGCTGATTAAAAATGGGTTGTCGCAATTTAATTATGCAGACACAATACGTTTTTTTAAAGAACTTGGAATACCTGCATATGACAATGCAGGCTACATTTATCCAAATTCAAGGCAGGCTGCATCTGTTGTGGCAGCCTTTCGCATGGAGCTTATGAGACTTCATGTGGATGTGAAAACAGGCATAAGTATTACAGAAATTAAGACTACAGGGATTATGGCTAAAGACACAAAGTCTGCTGCTAATCCGGCAACTAATAAGAAGACAGATGACCGGACCGGTTACTGCATCCAAACAGACAAGGGCAGCTTTAAGTCCAAAAGGCTTATCATAGCGTGTGGCCTTACGGCTTCCCCAAAGCTTGGAAGTGACGGAAGCCTGTTTCGACAGATAGAAGCTCTCGGACACCATATCCAAAAGCCATTACCCGCGCTTTGCGGCTTTAGCTGTGATGGCCTAATTTTCAAAAAAATCACAGGTGTCAGGTGCGATGCCACTGTCGCTTCCGTGATAGACGGCCAAATGACAGAGCAAAATACAGGGGAACTGCAGTTAGCTGACTATGGCATCTCAGGCATCCCGGTTTTTCAGATTTCAAGTCTTATGTCAAGAGCCCTCGATAAAGGTCAAAGGGTCAAGGTGATAATTGACTTTTTGCCGGCTTTTAGTGATGATGAGCTTAACGGATACATAAAGGACAGAAGCATTACAACGACAGACAACCGCTCGCTAAATGAGATGCTTAACGGACTTTTAAACAATAAGCTTCTTCTTGAGCTGATACACAAATCAGGTGTATCTCCTGACAAAAAGGGAAGGCTGTTGACAGATGATGATTGTAAAAGTCTCACCCGCTCAATAAAGCATACAGCCGTTTCGGTAAAAAAGCCAAGAGGAGCCGAATTTGCACAAGTGTGTGCAGGCGGCATATATACAAAGGAAATAGATGTACGTACATTGGAGTCCAAAATCCATCCGGGGCTTTACTTTTGCGGCGAGCTGCTTGATGTGGACGGCATATGCGGTGGCTACAATCTGCAGTGGGCATGGACAAGTGGATATATAGCAGGAGAAATGCAGTAAATGATTAAAATTAACCAGATAAAGCTCCCCGTCACACACAGTGATGAGGCATTAAAAAAGAAAATAATAAAAATGCTTAAGCTCAATGCCAAGACAGGCTTTACATACCGCATATTAAAGAAATCACTTGACGCGCGTAAAAAGCCTGAGCTGTTCTATACATATTCAGTTGCTGTAGAGCTAGATGATACAAAAAATAGCGAAGAAGCAATTGTAAAAAGAGCAGCCAGTTCATCTGTGCTCATATATAAAGAAAAAGAGTACATGATACCTGCATGCGGCCATATACCGCTTGACAGGCGCCCTGTTATTGCAGGGGCAGGACCTGCCGGCCTGTTTTGTGCATATATATTGGCAGAGGCAGGTTTTCGCCCGATAGTTATCGAGCGTGGCAGCCGGGTTGAGAAAAGAACCTGCGATGTACAAAAATTCTGGGAGAGCGGCATCCTTAATCCCAAAAGCAATGTACAGTTTGGTGAGGGCGGTGCCGGAACCTTTTCAGACGGCAAGCTGAATACATCCGTAAAGGATCCTTCGGGCAGAAATCGTCTTGTGCTTGAGACCTTTGTGCGCTTTGGGGCAGATCCGTCCATACTTTATGACAACAAGCCACATATTGGTACTGATGTGCTTTCAGAAGTAATTGTCAACATGCGCAAGTTTTTGGTTGACAGAGGGGCTACATTTGTATTTGACACTTGTGTAAATAATCTTGACATAGTTTCCCAAAAGCTATTAAGTGTTTACACGGATTCTGACAGTAACAGTAATAGTGAGATAAAGACAGATGTATGCGTTCTGGCACTCGGACACAGCGCCAGAGATACATTTGATATGCTTTACAACAAAGGCTTTGATATGGAGTGCAAGAGCTTTGCAGTCGGCTTTCGCGTTGAGCATCCGCAGCGCATGATAGATGAATCACAGTATGGTATTCAAAAGAAAATTATACTTCCGCCAAGCCCATACAAGGTCACATCCAATTTTCCGAATGGCAGAGGAGTCTATTCATTCTGCATGTGTCCGGGAGGATATGTGGTCAACTCATCGTCAACCAAAAATCACACGGTAGTTAACGGCATGAGCTATCACGACAGAAACAGCAAAAATGCGAACAGTGCCATCATAGTATCTGTTTCGCCGAAGGATTTCGGAGCAGATGATGCCCTCGCCGGAGTGAGATTTCAGGAAAAGCTTGAAACAGAAAATTATAAGCGAGGCAATGGTTTAATACCACAGCAGCTTTTCGGAGATTTCTGTGATGACAGATTAACAACAGCATACGGTGATTTTGGCTCCTGTACAAAGGGAAACACCGTCTTTGCAAAGCTGAATGGACTGATGAACGCTGACATGGAGCAGTCGTTCAAGCTTGGAATGGAACATTTTGGCCATCTGATACATGGCTTTGACAGAAAAGATGCTATTTTGTCCGGTATGGAGACACGCACATCTTCTCCGCTTCGCATAAAAAGAGATGAATCCTTTGAGAGCAACATCTCGGGTGTATACCCTTGCGGTGAAGGCGCAGGCTATGCAGGAGGCATTACATCTGCGGCAATCGACGGCATAAAGGTCGCAGAAGCAATTATTAAAAAATATAGGCCGGATTTTAAATAATATTTATACGCATGAATAATATTTATACACGTAAAGAGAGGAAATATTCGTGGCAGAAGTATCACCAATGATGCAGCATTATCTGCAGACAAAAGAACAATATAAGGATTGTATTTTATTTTATCGCTTAGGAGACTTCTATGAGATGTTTTTTGATGATGCGATAATGGTTTCAAAGGAGCTTGAGCTTACACTCACAGGCAAAAACTGTGGACTTGAAGAAAGAGCTCCTATGTGTGGAGTACCGTTTCACGCGGCAGACTCATATATCAACAGACTCGTATCAAACGGTCACAAGGTAGCTATCTGTGAACAGATGGAAGATCCAAAGCAGGCAAAGGGAATCGTAAAGCGAGAGGTAATCCGTGTTGTGACACCTGGCACAAACACTGATATGGCTTCTTTAGATGAGGCAAAAAACAATTACATAATGTCGATTGTATACACTGAGGACAAATACGGCATAGCGACCTGTGATGTCACAACAGGTGATTTTTTTACGACAGAGGTGGATACGGAAAGAAAGCTGTTAGATGAGGTGAGCAGATTTAATCCATCGGAAATCATATGTAATGAAGCCTTCTACATGAGCGGAATAGATGTTGACGATATGAAAAACAGATTATCAATTACTGTTTCAGCACTCGACTCATGGTATTTTTCTGATGGTCTTGCAAATGAGACACTGCTTTCACATTTCCATGTACAGACAATAAATGCTCTGGGGCTTGAGGATTATGAGAGTGGAGTCATAGCTGCCGGTGCCCTGTTAAAGTACCTTTATGAGACGCAGATGAACTCGCTCGACAATATACTTGAGCTTCATCCGTACTCAATAGGCAAATATATGATAATAGACAGCTCATCAAGACGTAATTTGGAGCTTGTAGATACCCTTCGTGAAAAGCAAAAGAGAGGCTCACTGCTTTGGGTACTCGATAAGACACGTACGGCTATGGGAGCAAGACTGCTTCGCACCTATGTCGAGCAGCCTCTTATCGAAAAGGCAGAGATAATAAAGCGCCAGAAGCTTATCGAAGCACTTAATGCAAACGAAATCACAAGAGATGAGATCAGGGAATACCTTAATCCTATTTATGACCTTGAGCGTCTCATCACAAGAATCACCTACCAGTCAGCAAATCCGCGCGACCTTATTGCCTTCAGGGATTCTTTAAAAATGCTTCCACCAATAAAGCAGCAGCTTTCAGATATACCGTGTGCGCTTACCGATGAGATTAATGAAGAGTTCGATGAGCTTAAGGATATATATGAGCTTTTACTTTCATCCATTGAGGATGAGCCTCCTATCTCACAGCGCGACGGAGATATCATAAAAGCAGGCTACAACGAGGAGGTTGACCGTCTTCGAGACGCAAAAACCAAGGGAAAGACATGGCTTGCTGAGCTTGAAGCCGGTGAGCGTGAAAAAACAGGAATCAAAAACTTAAGAATCAAGTATAACAAAGTATTTGGATATTACCTTGAGGTCACAAACTCCTTCAAGGATTTAGTTCCTGATTATTATGTGAGAAAACAGACACTCACCAATGCAGAGCGCTACATAACACCGGAGCTTAAAGAGCTTGAGGATACCATTCTTGGAGCTGAAGACAGGCTCACATCACTTGAGTATGAGCTGTTTCGTGATGTAAGAAAACAGATTTCCGACAATGTTTCAAGGATTCAGAAAACAGCCAGAGCTATAGCACAGATTGATGTTTTTGCTTCGCTTGCGCTTGTTGCCAGCCAGAATAATTACTGCAAGCCAAAGATAAATGAAAGCGGAATAATAGACATAAAAAACGGACGTCATCCTGTAGTTGAAAAAATGATTACAAATGACATGTTTATAGAAAACGATACATATCTGGATCAGCACAAAAACAGAATCTCAATCATCACAGGGCCAAACATGGCCGGTAAATCCACCTACATGAGACAGACAGCACTTATCGTTCTCATGGCACAGATTGGAAGCTTTGTACCTGCACAAACTGCAAATATCGGTATTGTAGACCGTATCTTCACGCGAGTCGGTGCATCTGACGACCTTGCAAGCGGACAAAGTACATTTATGGTTGAGATGAACGAGGTGGCAAATATACTAAGAAATGCAACCGCAAAATCCCTGCTCATTCTCGATGAGATTGGACGAGGCACGAGTACATTTGACGGACTAAGCATCGCCTGGGCAGTTGTAGAGCATATAAGTAATCCAAAGCTCCTCGGAGCAAAGACGCTTTTTGCAACCCATTATCACGAGCTCACCGAGCTTGAGGGCAAGCTTGACAGTGTAAATAACTATTGCATCGCTGTAAAGGAAAAGGGCGATGATATAGTTTTCTTAAGAAAAATCGTAAAGGGCGGAGCTGACAGAAGCTATGGTATACAGGTTGCAAAGCTTGCAGGTCTGCCTGATTCAGTCATAGAGCGTGCCAAGGAAATCGCAGAACAGCTTCTTGCAAATGATATCACAGATACTGTAAAAAACATATCTGTTGACAATGGCCACAAGCATAAAAAGGAGCATCTTGACGAGGTTGATATGACACAGATTTCGCTTTTCGACACAGTGAAGGATGATGATATAATTGACGAGCTTCGAAGCATAGACATAGGCAACATGACACCACTTGATGCGTTAAACAAGCTTTATCAGCTCCAGAACAAGGTTAAAAACCGCTGGTAGAAAGGATTAAAATGCCAAATATTGCCATATTAAATCAGGAAACAATAGATAAAATAGCTGCAGGAGAGGTTGTTGAGCGTCCGTGCTCCGTGGTAAAGGAGCTGGTGGAAAATGCCATAGATGCAGGCTCCACAGCCATCACTGTCGAGATAAAGGAGGGCGGAATTTCATTTATCCGTATCACTGACAATGGCTGCGGAATTGAAAGAGACCAGGTTGCGGTTGCATTTTACCGTCACAGCACGAGTAAAATCCGCTCGGCAGAGGATTTACTTACTGTAAAGTCACTCGGCTTCAGAGGTGAGGCGCTGTCAAGCATCTCAGCCGTGGCCCGCGTTGAGCTTATCACAAAAACCTACGATGAGCTCACCGGCACCAGATATGTGATTGAAGGCTCGAAGGAGCTTTCAAACGAGGAAATCGGTGCTCCGGACGGTACTACCTTCATAGTAAAGGATTTGTTTTATAATGTTCCGGCAAGACGCAAGTTTTTAAAGACAGCACAGACAGAGGGCAGCTACATAAGCGATATGGTTGAAAAGCTTGCGCTTTCACATCCTGATATATCGTTTAAGTTCATAAACAATAACCAGACAAAGCTTCATACCTCCGGAAACGGCAACAGAAAGGATATCATATACCATATATTCGGCCGCGAGATATCGTCATCACTGCTTGAGGTGAAGCATGAATGCGAATACTTTAAGGTGGAGGGATTTATAGGAAAGCCTGTCATCACGAGGGGCAACAGAAATTATGAGAATTATTTCATAAACGGCAGATATGTAAAGAGCAATATATTGTCACGTGCAATAGAGGAGGCCTACAAGAGCTTTCTAATGCAGCATCAGTATCCGTTTACAGTGCTTTACTTTACATTTTTCAGTGAGCTGGATGTCAACGTGCATCCGACCAAGATGGAGCTTCGGTTCGACAACAACAATGAGATATATGTCGAATTGTGTGACACAATATATGCAATTCTATCTCGTAAGGAGATGATTCCCGAGGTGCCTGTAGACAGTACGCCGGCGCCTAAAAAGATAGTGCATGAGTATAAGGAGCCAATACCGGAGCCGTTTGAGAAGAGGCGTATCAATGAGGTGAGGGCAGCGGAATCAAGGAGCGTGTACGGACAGAGCGTGACGTCAGCAGTAAAAGATTACTCAGCAATAGAACCTGCTGTAAAAACGCCAAAGACTTCCACCGCGTATGAACCTGCACAGGTTGTCACCGGCACCCAGCAGACCCTTGGGGATTACGACAAGGTTTTTCTTACAGAAAGCTCAAAGAAGCAGTTTTCCATCATAGGCCAGCTCTTTAAGACCTACTGGCTGATAGAGTTTGAGGACAAGCTTTATATCATAGACCAGCATGCAGCCCATGAAAAGGTACTGTATGAAAAAACGATGGCAAGACTTGCCAATAAGGATTTTACATCACAGCGCATAAGCCCTCCGATTGTCATGACACTTGATGCCAGGGAATGTGAGATGCTTGAGAAATACAGGCCGCAGATAGAACAGTTTGGCTATGAGGTGGAGCATTTTGGCGGCAAGGAATACATGATCAGTGCAATTCCAGATAATTTGTTTAACATAGATATGAAGGATCTGTTTATAGAGATGCTCGATGATTTTTCCAATGCGACAGGCAGGCAGACTCCTGATATCATCACGGAAAAGGTCGCATCCATGTCGTGCAAGGCAGCAGTCAAGGGCAATGACAAGCTTACTCTTCCTGAGATAAATAAGCTGATAGATGAGCTTTTGTCACTCGACAATCCTTACAACTGCCCACACGGCAGACCAACCATCATCTCTATGAGCAAATATGAGATAGAAAAGAAATTCAAACGTATCGTATGACAACATACACATTTGGACTGAGGTGCAATATGACACAAAAACCGATGATTGTCCTGACAGGACCGACAGCAGTAGGAAAGACAGCTCTATCGATTGAGCTTGCAAAAAAAATAAATGGTGCTATAATATCCGCGGATTCCATGCAGGTATACAAATACATGGATATAGGCTCTGCGAAGGTTACAGTCGATGAGATGGACGGCATAAAGCACTATCTGATAGATGAGCTTGAGCCATCTGACGAGTTCAATGTATTTATCTTCAAGGATATGGCAAAAAAAGCACTTAATGAAATATACGAAGCAGGAAAGATACCGATAGTTGTCGGCGGCACCGGCTTTTATATACAGGCACTTTTGTATGACATTGATTTCACAAAGCAGGATGTGGATGAGGCATACAGAAAGAGCCTGTACGACTTTGCTAACGAGCACGGAAACCATGCACTGCATGAAAAGCTTAAGGATATCGACCCTGCATCCTACGAGAGCATCCATGAGAATAACGTAAAGCGCGTCATCAGGGCCATTGAATACTATCACACCTGCCATGAGCCGATTTCAAAGCACAATGAGACTGAAAGAGCCAAGCAGTCTCCATACAGCTTTGCCTATTTTGTACTGGATGATGTAAGACAAAGGCTTTATGAGCGGATAGATAAGAGAGTTGATATCATGGTTTCAAACGGACTTGTCGATGAGGTGAAAAAGCTAAAGGCAATGGGCTGTACAAGCGATATGGTATCCATGAAGGGCATAGGATATAAGGAAATCCTTGCATATCTCGATGGAGAATATTCACTTGATGAGGCTGTGGACAAGGTAAAGCTTGAGTCAAGGCGTTTTGCAAAGAGACAGCTAACCTGGTTTAGGAGAGAAAAAGATACCATATGGATAGAAAAAAATGAATATTCATATGATAATAATAAAATATTAAATAAAATACAAGAAATTTTAGCAGAAAAGAGGATTATAATTTGTTAGATACCAATGAAGCCATTTACAGGCAGTATGAGACACTTGGAATATCAAAGGAGGTTTTGGATTTCGGAACCTCTGTAGAAAAGGAGCTTAAGGAGCGTTTTGACAAAATAGACACAAATGCTGAGTATAATCAGCTTAAGGTCATAGCCGCCATGCAGAAAAACAAGGTGAGCGCAGAGTGCTTCCAGGCATCAAGCGGCTACGGCTACAATGACCTCGGAAGGGATACACTTGAGAGAGTGTACGCAGACTGTTTTGGCGCAGAAGATGCACTTGTAAGGCCTCAGATCACCTGTGGCACACATGCACTTGCACTTGCACTCATGTCAAACCTGCGCCCGGGTGATGAGCTTTTAAGCCCTGTCGGAAAGCCTTACGATACACTTGAAGAGGTAATAGGCATACGCCCTTCAAAGGGCTCACTTGCTGAGTACGGCATAACATATGCGCAGGTTGACCTACTGCCTGACGGTGAGTTTGACTATGACGGAATAAAGAAAGCCATCAATGAAAAAACGAAGCTTGTCACAATCCAGCGCTCTAAGGGCTATGCTACAAGACCTACACTTTCGGTCAAAAGAATAGGCGAGCTCATTGCCTTTGTAAAGAGCATAAAGCCTGATGTGATCTGTATGGTCGATAACTGCTACGGTGAGTTTGTTGAGGATACAGAGCCTATCCAGGTTGGAGCGGACATGATGGTTGGCTCGCTGATCAAAAATCCGGGAGGCGGACTGGCACCAATCGGAGGCTATATTGTCGGCAAAAAGGAATGTGTTGAAAATGCCGCATACCGTCTCACATCTCCGGGACTTGGCAAGGAGGTTGGAGCTTCACTCGGAGTCATCCAGTCATTTTATCAGGGCTTTTTCCTTGCACCGACTGTCGTAAGCGGAGCATTAAAGGGAGCAATCTTTGCCGCAAAAATCTATGAAAAGCTTGGTTTTAAGGTAGTCCCTGACGGTACTGAAAGCCGCCACGATATCATACAGGCTGTAGAGTTCAATAACCGCGATGCCATGATAGCCTTCTGCGAGGGCATTCAGGCAGCAGCACCTGTAGACAGCTATGTGACCCCTGAGCCATGGGCTATGCCGGGCTATGACAGTGATGTCATCATGGCAGCAGGCGCATTTGTGCAGGGCTCATCCATTGAACTTTCTGCCGATGGCCCTGTGAAGCCGCCATATGCGGTTTATTTCCAGGGAGGACTCACATGGTACCATGCAAAGCTTGGAATTTTGATGTCTTTACAAAAACTTTATGAGAGAAATCTTGTTAAGCTTGATTAGGTGTGCTACAATTAACTGAAAACTTTGCTTAAATCCGTTGTCAATCGCCTGGGAGAAGCGAAAGGGATTAATGCATAATAACAAAACAATTAAAAATCTGCCGGCTTCAGAGCGACCATATGAGAAATTTTTATCGCTTGGAGCATCAGGTCTGTCAGACGCTGATTTACTTGCCATCATTATAAAGACCGGCACAAGGGACAAGACTGTGATTGATATTGCACAGGACATACTTTCCGGCAGGCATGGCAATCTGCTCAATCTCTATGAGATGTCCTATGAGGAGCTTCTTAGTATCCCCGGGATAGGGCAGATAAAAGCTATACAGCTTAAAGCGATAGCAGAGCTGTCGCTTCGCATAGCAAAGACAAAAAAGGTTCAAAGCATCAGAATGAATAATCCTCAGACAATAGCTGACTACTATATGGAGCAGATGAGGCATCTCACAAATGAAGTCGTCATTTGTGCCTATTTTGATGTAAAAAGCAGATTCTTAGGAGACAAGTTCATATCCAAGGGTTCACTAAGCTCATCTGTAGTGGACGTAGGCTCCATCATCAGGACCGCCCTGGACAAAAATGCATCAAAACTTGTTTTATTGCACAATCATCCAAGCGGAGATTGTACTCCCAGCAGAAATGATATTGCTGTCACAGACAGATTAATTGAGGGCTCAGAGATTTTTTCCATAGAGCTTTGTGACCATATCATAATCGGAGATAACGAATATTATAGCTTCTATGAAAATAAACTTATATAAACAGAAGACGAGGTAGAATTATTATGAGCAACAACGTTTACGGAATTGATCTGGGAACAAACAATTTCAAGGTATACTCAAAGGCTACAGGCAAGACAATGCTTGAGAAAAACACAATAGCCGTAATAGACAAAAATCAGATATATGCATATGGAGACCGTGCATATGCCATGTATGAAAAGGCGCCTGAGACAATCAACGTCATATTTCCTGTTGTAGAGGGAGTTATTGCTGACTATAATCTGCTTCAGACTATGATTTTTGACTTTTTGGAGCACAAGACAAAGGCACGTATCAAAAATGCCGAGTTCATCATCGCTGTGCCGACAGATATCACAGATGTAGAGAAAAGAGCATTCTACGAGCTCTTCTATAAGAGCAAATCAAAGCCTAAAAAGGTCATGCTCTGTGAGAAGCCTATCGCTGATGCTGTAGGTCTTGGAATAGATGTAAACGAGCCAACCGGTGTCATGATAGTAGATATGGGCGCTGACACAACAGAGACATCCGTTATTTCACTCGGTGGCCTGGTGCTTAGTGACCTGCTTCATTTCGGTGGCAACAGACTTGACGAGTCAATTATCTCCTTTGTGCGAAAGGAGTTCAATCTTGTAATCGGACAAAAGACTGCAAAGCTGTTGAAGGAGACTATAGGCTCTGCACTTCCGGGAAGAGAGGACAGTATGGTCGTAGTGGGACGTGATGTGGTAAGCGGCCTGCCTATTGAGATGGAAATTGGTTCAAAGATCGTTTACGAGGCTATGAAGTCAAACCTTGAGTCTATATGCACATCAATAAAAATGATTCTTGAGAAGACTCCGCCTGAGCTTGCAAAGGATATCATCCATTCAGGCATTTATATCACAGGAGGCGGCTCACAGCTTGCAGGACTTGACCAGCTCTTTGAACAGATTACAGGTATAAAGGTCATCTGCTCAGAATGTCCTGAGGAAAGTGCAGTACGCGGGCTCGTACAAATAGTTTCTGATTCAAAATATAAGAGACTTCCGTTCAGCATCAAAAAATAATAACCGAGGTTAATATGAGTAAGAATTTTCGCAATCGAAAGAGAAAGCACAATAAAAAGCTTCCTGCAAGATACACACTGTTGATTATGACAGCAGTCTGCTTTGTGACCATGCTGCTAAGCCTTACCTTAAATATTTCCGGTGGTCCTTTAAAGACTGTTGCCGGATATGTATTCATCCCAATGCAGAAGGGTATAAACAGCTTTGGAATCCACATTTCAGATAAGGTTACAGAAATACGTACATTAAAAAATGTCAAGGCTGAGAATAAAAAGCTCAAGGCCGAGGTAGAAGAGCTCACAACACAGCTCACAACCAACAAACTTGAACAGTATGAGCTTGACAATTACAGACAGCTTCTTGATTTGGATGCCAAATATCCATCATATCCCAAGGTCGCTGCCAGTGTCATAGCAAAGGACAGCGGAAACTGGTTTTCTACCTTTACTATCGACAAAGGAAAAAAAGATGGAGTGGACGTAGGCATGAATGTGCTTGCAGGAAGCGGACTTGTAGGTATTGTTACCGATGCTGGCGATAATTTTGCCAAGGTACGCTGTATCATAGATGATGCCAGCAAAGTCAGTGGCATGGTTTCCACCACGGAGGACAATCTCACCGTCAGTGGCAATATAAAAACCATGAACGATGACAAGGTAATTACCTTTACGGAGTTAAAGGATGATGACAACAAGGTGAAAGAGGGCGATCCTGTTGTTACCTCATACGTGTCAGACCGTTACCAGCAGGGCATACTGATTGGCTATGTGACAAAAATCGAAAATAATTCCAACAATCTGACAAAATCCGGCACTATCACACCGGTTGTAGATTTTGAGCATATCGAAAATGTCATGGTCATAACACAGCTTAAGCAGACCGGTGACACTAAGACAGCTGACAACACCGAAAGTGCAGAAACAGCCGGTGACAGCCAGACTGAAAATTCAACTGAAAATAAGTAAGGAGCAGCATGAGACGTAGAATTGTTTTATTTATAATAATAACTTTATGCTTTGTATTACAGACCACGCTGTTTAAGACTCTTTCCTTTGCCAATATCTCACCAAACCTGTTGATTATAGCCGTATCATCCTTTGGCTTTATGCGTGGCAAAAAGGAAGGACTGTGGGTAGGCTTCTTTTGCGGCCTGCTTATTGACATATTTTGCGGAAATTATATAGGACTGTATGCTTTAATATATATGTATATCGGTTTTATCAATGGATTATTCCAGAAAAGATTCTATCCTGACGATATAAAGCTTCCTATGCTTCTGATAGGAGGCAGCGATTTGTTTTACAATCTGGTAGTATACTTTTTCATGTTTTTACTGCGTGGCAGATTTAGCTTTTTGTACTATCTGAAGT
>OHZI01000392.1_pt1 | contig 13558 bp, 7 predicted proteins | sample 1580511 | NCBI WGS metagenome assembly OHZI01 (sample SAMEA3882508, study PRJEB24775) | human gut metagenome | biome: human-associated habitat; feature: intestine environment; material: feces | place: Netherlands | collected 2009/2010
CGGAATATGTACGTGAATGTCATTTTCCTGGAAAAATTCCTGATTGATTCCATATCTGGCTGCTACAGAGCGGATGTAACTGATGCCCGCTGTTGCAGACTCCTTCATCACGTCTCCAAGCTGTCCGGTAAGCACAAATTCCCCTTTACCCGGCATAATATTTACTTCGATCTGAAGGGTATCACCGCCAACCTGTGTCCAGGCAAGACCTCTTGCAATACCAACCTCATCCTTTTTATTCGCCATCAGGTAATTGTATTTCTCCTGCCCCAGAAAGCTCTCAAGGTTCTTGCCTGTGACCGTTACCTTCTCTTTGCCATCTTCCATGATCAGACGTGCTGTCTTACGACAGATCTGACCGATGAGACGTTCCAGATTGCGGACACCGGCTTCCTTCGTATAATTATTGATGATTTTTCGAAGAGCGCCGCCCTGAATGGAAAGTTTGCCTTTCTCAATTCCATTGGCTTCCATTTGCTTGGGAATCAGATGCTCCTTTGCAATGTGCTCTTTCTCATTCTCCGTATAACCGCTGATCTCAATGACCTCCATTCGGTCAAGAAGCGGTCTTGGGATTCCCTGAATATCGTTGGCTGTTGCAATAAACAACACCTCTGAAAGATCCTGAGGAAGCTCCACATAATGGTCATTGAAATGACTGTTCTGCTCCGGATCCAACACCTCAAGAAGTGCAGAAGAAGTATCTCCCTTGTAATCACTGCTTGTCTTGTCAATTTCGTCCAGAAGCATAAGCGGATTGGCAACCTTTGCCTGCTGAAGGGCAACGGTAATCCTTCCCGGCATAGCACCCACATAAGTCTTTCTATGTCCGCGGATCTCAGCTTCATCCTTCACACCACCAAGACAGATACGGACATAACGTTTGCCAGTGGCTTCTGCAACAGATTTGGCAATAGAAGTCTTACCGGTTCCAGGAGGTCCCACAAGGCAAAGTATAGGAGATTTTCCTTTATGTGTCAGCTTACGTACAGACAGGAATTCCATAATACGCTCTTTTACATCTTTCAGACCATAATGACCTTCTTCAAGAATCTTCCAGGCTGTCTTCAGGTCTTCAGAATCTTCAGAGCACTTATCCCACGGAAGGGAAAGAAGTGTCTCAATATATCCCCGCAGAATGCTGCTCTCAGCGGCATTGGTGCTGGTGATTTTAAAGCGGCCGATTTCTTTGAAAATGCGATCCTTTACTTCCTGGGAAGCAGTAAGCTCTTTGGCTTTTCTGCGGAACTCCTCAGCCTCATCAGCAGTATTGTCCTCGCCAAGCTCCTCCCGTATCAGTTTCAGCTGTTCTCTCAAAATATATTCACGCTGGTTTTTATCTACACGCTTTTTCAGTTTCTGCTGAAGGTCGTGGCTGATATCCAGCACATTGATCTCATTGCTCAAAATGGCACCAAGAAGCTCATATCTGTCTGTCAGTCTGGCTGCCTCCAGAAGCTTCTGTTTGCTCTGCCAGGAAAGAGGCAGATTAATTACGATCTGGTCGATCAGCTCCGGTGCTTTCTCTATATTCATGATCTGGGCAGCCAGTTCTTTTCCAATCTTTCCACCCTTAGCGCAATAAGTTTGGAACAGCTCCCTGATACTTCTGTACATTGCCTCCAGCATCGCCTGAGGCAGCTCCTCTTCTTCCTCATTAACAAGAACAGTCTCTGCTCTTAAATATGGTGTCTCCTGTTCCAGACCAAGAAGTTCTGCCCTTCTTTTTCCCTCAACAAGAACACGCAGCAGGTTGTCAGGAAGTTTCACAACCTGCTTAATATATGCAATAGTTCCTACCTGAAACAGCTGTACAAATCCAGGATCTTCAATCTGGGGATCCTTCTGGGTTACCAGAAAGATCTTCTGATCCTGAAACATTGCCGCTTCGATTGCCTTTTTGGAACGTTCCCTGCTTACATCGAAATGGATGATCATTCCCGGAAGAATGGTAGTTCCGCGAAGGGCAAGGGCAGGAAGTACATTGATTGGCTCACTCATTTGTAGTCAAATCCCTTCATCAGGCTGTTTCCGGAGTGCCCTTTTTGTGTGCACGCTGGCTTCTTCTGCCTGTATTTGCCGGATTCACCGGCTGTGCAGGAGCTTCCCCATGAACAATCTGAGGTTCACCAGTTCCCTCTACAGCTTCTTTTGTAATAATGCATTTACGAATGGTGTCGTCAGACGGAGTCTTATACATCAGATCCATAAGAGTGCTCTCCATGATCGCACGAAGTCCTCTGGCTCCGGTTTTACGTTCCATGGACTTTCTCGCCATAACACGAAGTGCTTCATCCTCAAAATCAAGCTCTACTCCATCAAGTTCAAACAGTTTATGGTACTGCTTGGTCAGTGCGTTCTTCGGCTCCTGAAGGATGCGAAGAAGTGCGTTTTCATCAAGTCCGTCTAAGGTTACCACTACAGGCACACGTCCTACAAACTCCGGAATCAGTCCATAACGGATCAGATCCTCAGGCATTACCTGCTTGAACAGTTCACCAACATTCTGTTCCTCTTTGGAAGCGACTTCTGCGCCAAAGCCAATTGCCTTGGTATCCTGTCTTCCCTCAATGATCTTCTCCAGACCGTCAAAGGCACCGCCGCAGATAAACAGAATATTTGTAGTATCAATCTGGATGAATTCCTGATGCGGATGCTTTCTTCCACCCTGAGGAGGAACACTTGCAACAGTGCCTTCCAGAATTTTCAGAAGTGCCTGCTGTACACCCTCTCCGGAAACATCACGAGTGATGGAAACATTCTCGGATTTACGTGTGATCTTATCGATCTCATCTATATAAATAATTCCGTACTGCGCTCTGTCAATATCATAATCAGCAGCCTGAATGATCTTCAGAAGAATATTCTCAACATCTTCACCTACATATCCTGCCTCTGTCAGGGTAGTGGCGTCTGCAATGGCAAACGGTACATTCAGAAGTCTTGCCAGTGTCTGGGCAAGAAGTGTCTTACCGGAACCAGTTGGTCCAAGCATAAGGATGTTGCTCTTCTGAAGCTCTACATCCAGATTTCTGGAAGCAGTAACACGTTTGTAATGATTGTATACAGCAACAGAAAGTGCTTTCTTGGCCTCATCCTGTCCGATTACATAGTCATCCAGAATTGCATGGATTTCCTCTGGTTTCATCAGATTGATCTCAGATCCAAGAATATCTTCCTGATCGTATCCTCCAAATTCTTCCTCCATGATCTCCGAGCAGATACCTACACACTCATCGCAGATGTAGGCCCCATCCGGTCCGGCAATTAATTTGCGGACCTGATCCTCGGTTTTCTGGCAAAAGGAACATCTTACTTTTCCTTCTCTTATCTTTTCAGCCATGAATCTTTAACTTTTCCTTTCTTTTAAATAAAGCAACCTTATTCAGAGCTATTCTGAAAAAAGTTTTCTTTATTTCTTAAAATTTGAAATTATTCTGTAAAATATACCCATTTTACAAAATTATCCCATTTTACAAGATAAGACTCCTGTTAGTTCAGGAGTCTTTTCTTACAGTAGCATGCAAAAGAAAACTCCGGCTATTAGAGTTCAAAAAGCTCCAGGGGGATTTCTTTTGTTTTCAGTTTAGGCAGGAAACTTTATACTGGAAATACACAAATATACTACATCTTCATCAGTGTACACTCGGTTATCCAGTTACAGTTTTTCCCTATTTGTGGGTTACAACACCATCGATCAGACCATAAGCCAATGCTTCCTCTGCGGACATGTAATTGTCACGGTCTGTATCTTTCTCTACTACCTCAAGAGGCTGTCCGGTGTTTGCAGCCAGAATTTCATTTAATGTTCTCTTTGTCTTGGCAATGTGATCTGCCACGATCTGGATCTCAGTAGCCTGTCCCTGGGCTCCGCCAGATGGCTGATGGATCATGATCGTAGAATTCGGCAGTGCAAATCTCTTACCCTTTGTACCACCAGCAAGAAGGAATGCTCCCATGCTGGCAGCCATTCCCAGACAAATAGTGGAAACGTCGCACTTGATATACTGCATGGTATCGTAGATAGCCATACCAGCTGTCACGGAACCACCCGGGCTGTTGATATAAAGCTGGATATCCTTTCCAGGATCCTCTGCTTCCAGAAAAAGCAACTCAGCAACTACCAGACTGGCACTTACATCGTTTACTTCCTCTCCCAGGAAAATGATTCTGTCCTTCAGAAGCCTTGAATAGATGTCGTAGCTTCTCTCCCCTCTGCTTGTCTGCTCAATGACATAAGGCACTAAACTCATATATTCCCTCTTTTCTTATCAGATGCGCTCCACCTGGTCTGCATTATAATGCGCCAGAGAGAGCGCTTTCATAACAAAATAATTTTTCCCTCTTGGGATGTGCAGTTATCTGCCTGCTGATTATTCAGCGTCTGCTGCTTTCTCAACTTCAACTGCTGCGTCAGCGATAACAGTAACAGCCTTCTGAACAGCCATGTCTTTCTTCATCTGCTCAAGTCCGCTCTCACCGATAGCTTCTCTGATCTTGTCAGCTTCCATCTTGTAAGCATCTGCCATCTTCTGGATCTCTTCTGTGATCTCTTCTTCAGATGGCTGGATGTTCTCAGCCTCAGCTACTTTCTCAAGAACCAGTCTTGTCTGGATTCTCTTAAGAGCCTGTGGCTTCATGTCTTCCATCATCTTGTCCATGCTCTGGCCTGTGAACTGGAAGTACTGCTCCATGGAAAGACCCTGGGACTGCATTCTTCTTGCGAAATCGTCAAGCATCTGACGTGTCTGTGTCTCGATCATTGCCTCCGGAATATCCATCTGGGCATTCTCGATTACTTTATCTACTGCTGCATCTTCTTTTGCACGTTTTGCTTCGTTTGCTTTCTTATCTTCAAGGTTTGTTTTCACATGCTCTTTGTACTCTGCAAGTGTATCGAACTCAGAGACATCTTTTGCAAAATCATCATCCAGTTCAGGAAGTTCTTTTGCTTCGATCTTCTTAACTGCGCATTTGAAGATTGCTTCTTTACCTGCAAGTTCTTTTGCCTGATATTCTTCAGGGAATGTAACTTTTACGTCTACATCATCGCCAACTTTAGCACCAACAAGCTGTTCCTCGAATCCCGGGATAAATGTGTTGGAACCAAGTGTCAGAGGATACTCTGTAGCCTGTCCGCCATCGAAAGGTACTCCGTCTACAGATCCTTCGAAGTCGATTGTTACAATATCATTTAACTGAGCTGCGCGGTCTTCTACGCTGATTGTTCTGGAGTTTTTCTCCTGCTCTTTCTTGAGTTCAGCTTCTACGTCTTCGTCTGTTACTGTGATTTCAGTTTTCGGTACTTCTACACCTTTGTAATCACCTAATGTAACTTCCGGTTTAACAGCAACTTCTGCTGTGAAGATGAATGCTTTTCCAGGCTCAGCCTGTGTAATGTCGATTGTCGGCTGGGAAACGATCTCAAGTTCGCATTCAGCTAATGCTTTGCTGTAGTGTTCCGGAATCAGAGCGTTAACAGCATCCTCAAGGAATACTCCTTTGCCATACATCTGCTCGATCATTTTTCTTGGAGCTTTTCCTTTACGGAATCCAGGGATAGAAATTCTTCCTTTTGCTTTCTGGTATGCATTCTGCATTGCTTTTTCTAAATCTTCAGCGGCAACTTCGATAGTAAGTTTCGCCATGTTTTTTTCCATTTTTTCCACCTGTAAACTCATGTTACATGTTCCTCCTTAATTTTCAGGTTATGATTGCGACTGGTTTTTCAGCTGCGTTATATCATTCACAGTTTTTACCTATTTCTATATATTTAAGTCTAAGCTCCGCTCCCACTGTTGCAGAAGCGGGAGACCTCTCTATAACTCAATTATATATTTACAGTCATTGTAGCAGTATAGCACAAAAAATCCAAAAGTGCTAGTGTTTTTTCGCATAAAAATAAGGGTTTGAGGACGATTTAGCGGGTATATACTACTGATTCTGCGATTTCTTTTGCTTTTTCGTCATTTTCAAGCTGTGAAATCAGGGAAAGTGCGAAGTCTACAGCTGTTCCCAGACCACGGCTGGTGGTTATATTTCCATCTACTACCACATTGTCTTCGCTGGTCTTGGCACCGTCTCCTGCAATAATTTCCATGAAGGACGGATAAGAGGTGGCTTTGCGGTTTTTGAGGAATCCAAGACCTGAGAATACACTTGGTGCAGCACAGATAGCGGCGATTTTTTTGCCTTTGCTGTTGAAATCTGTCAGAAGGTCTGTAAGTGGTTTGTATCCTGCAAGATATTTGGTTCCCGGCATTCCTCCCGGGAGGACAAGCATGTCGGCATCTGCGAAGTCTGTTTCTGCGAATGTTGTATCAGTGAGCATGGTGATACCGTGAGATGTCTGGATCTGTTTGGTTTCTTTGATTGATACAGTTTTGATATCAATGCCGGCACGGCGGAGAAGATCTACTACTGTAAGGCCTTCGATATCTTCGAAGCCGTCGGCGAGGAAAATGTATACTTTTTTGCTCATTTTGGGTTCCTCCTGATTGATTTTTTTGTAAAAGTTTCATCCTATTTTCTGAAATGGATTATAGCATTTTTTGTTTGGAGTTACAATGTTTGTTTGGAGCTTTCTGCTTCTACCATATCTCTGGTTTCAAGTCTTTCGGCAATGGATCGGGATATGTTTCACCGTTTAAAGTTTCTGTCAGTTCTTCTCTGGCTTTATTTACTAACTCTGGTTTTTGCAGGAAGTCTATGGCCGTGAGAGCCATGATCCTGGCGGCATAGAGCATTCCTTTGTGGGCGATTGAAGATTTACCCTGGGCTGCTGCCTGCCAGGAGTGGAGGGCGGTTCCTGCTGCGAATGTTGGGATGTTGAGATGGACGGTTGGTACCAGCCAGCTTACATCGCCCACATCAGTGGAGTATTTGAGATCACTGTACAAATTCTGGTATGCCATTGGCTCAAAGATTGGTTTTTTCATTACTTCAGCAGCTTTGGGGCCGAAGTAGTCCCGGGCAATTGTGGGGAGTTGATTTTTGTCCTGATCTGAGAGGGACTGTTGGAATTTTTGTGCGTAGGCATATTCTTCTTCAGTGTAAGTGATCGGACCCAGTTTTTCCAGATACGCATTCATGTGATCTGCCAGGATTTTGCTGGAGATCAGGTTTGAATATGCCGCTACCTGGCGTATTTCTACAGTAGTTTCAGTCATAAGTGCTGCGCCCCTGGCTATGTTGCATACGCGGTTATAGAGTTCTTTTACCTGGGTGATCTTTGGGGCGCGGATAGCATAAAGTACCTGAGCCCTGGACTGGACTACATTTGGGGCATCTCCGCCTGTATCTGTTATGGCATAGTGGATCCTGGCCTCATCTATCATGTGTTCACGCATGTAGTTTACGCCCACATCCATAAGCTCTACTGCATCCAGCGCAGAACGCCCCAGTTCAGGGCACATGGATGCATGGGCCGGAGTTCCGTGGAATGTAAAAAATACTCTGAAATTTGCCTTGGTACTTCCATAACATGCACGCCGCCCCTGCTCCGGGTGCCAGCAAAGAGCCAGGTCACAGTCATTGAAATAGCCATCACGTACAAGAAAGGCCTTGCCGCCTGCATTTTCTTCAGCAGGGCAGCCGTAATAACGGATCGTGCCTTGCAGGTTATGTTCTTTCATAAAGTCTTTTAATGCAATGGCAGAAGCAAGAGTTCCTGTTCCGATAAGCTGATGACCACAGCCGTGGCCACAGCTGTCAGTATGTACAGGAATCCTCTCTGCTGCATCTGCCTTCTGTGAAAGTCCCGGCAGTGCATCAAATTCTCCAAGGAATGCTATGACTGGTTTTCCTGATCCATATTCTGCAATAAATGCAGTCTTCTCTCCTGCCAGATCTGCTTTGATGGAAAACCCTGCCTGTTTTAATACATGCTGCAGCAATTCAGAAGATCTGTATTCCTGGAATCTGGGCTCTGCAAATTCCCAGATCTTATTGCTGATTTCAGCATAATAGTCTTTCTTACTGTCGATTTTTTCTGAGATTTCTTTTATGTATTCGTCTGTATGATCCATTCTGTTGTCCGCTTTCTTTTTTATATTTCCAGTCACATATCCGCACTTCACTTCACAGCATCAACAGTTATTCAAAAGTCTCTGATTCTCCATTTTCTTTGTATACTCAAGGCACAGCATTGTAATATCATCAAACTGGTCATTGTCTCCTACAAAAGCGTCAATATCCGCCTTTACAAGCTTCAGAGTTTCTTCCGGATTACTGCTTAAGCACTGCTGATTCAGAACATGATCCAGTCTGTCCATTCCGTACAGCTGCCTGTCCTTATCCGTTGCCTCTGTCACTCCATCTGTATACTGGAATATTTTGTCTCCGATATTCAGCTGAAGCTTTTGTTCCTTATATACGATGTCCTCTATCCCTGCAAGGACGAAACCAGCACGTATTTTGTAGGCTTCATAGGTGTTGGTTTCCCTGCGGTAAACAAACGGCATTTCATGTCCGGCGTTTACATACCTGAATTCACCGGTCACAAGATCCAGCACACCCTCAAAGGCTGTAATGAACATTCCGTTTTCATTGGATTCACACAGAATATTATTGACCTCTGTAAAGACTTCTCCCAGGTCTCTGCCCGGCTGTGTATGATCCTTGATCAGGGTTTTGCCGATAACCATGAAAAGGGCTGCCGGAACTCCTTTGCCGGAAACATCAGCCATAACAATCGCCATATGCCTGTCATCAACCATAAAGAAATCATAAAAATCTCCGCCAACTTCCTTTGCGGGTGTCATGGTCGCATAAATATCCATCTCATCCCTGTCAGGAAATGCAGGGAATATACATGGGAGCATGGAAGCCTGGATCTGTGTTGCCACATTCAGCTCTGCTCCGATACGTTCCTTCTCAGCAGTCACCCGGGTAAGGTTATCCATATAATTAATAATGCTTTTCTGCATGGATTGGGTTGCATGATAAAGTTCTTCTATCTCATCTCTGGTATGAATATCAAGATCTATGATGTTGTTCTCATCATACCCTTCCTCGCCATTGCCAAATTTGTGTGTTGCTTCCGTAAGCAGCTCAATGGGCCGGGAGATTCTCTTTTTGATTTTTCTGGATATGCCCATACCGGCAGCCAGGATGATCAGAATGCAAAGACATACCATCAGTACAGTAAAACGAATGGTATTTCTGACAATCTCTGTCATGTCAATATCTACAAAAGCAACTGCACATTTCTCTCCATCAGATGAAAGTACCGGCTCTCCCGCAGATGACAGCCATCCAAATTCTGTTCTGCTCACAGTAGGCTCCAGGCGTTCGTTTCCTTTCAGTTTATCAAATCTTTCCGAAAGTTCTTCCTTATAGCCAAGAGTCAGATAGCCTGACGAAGGATCAAACAGATACACACTGGAATGATCCTGGATCATCTGAATATACAGATATTCAATATTCATATCTGCCTGTATAGAATGAAGATATTCATTTATCCTCTCATAATTCTGATACATGCCTTTCGCTTTAAGCCAGTCTATAATCGGCTGTTCATCATCAGCTGCTACTGCTTTTTCCTGGATCTGTTCAAATTCCTCTGTGTCTATCTCTTTACACAGTTCTTCGATAAAATCCCCATTTACCTGATCTGATACCGTCTTCGCGATTTCAAGCGCTTTATCATTATAGAGTTTTCTATACTGTCTGTTATTCACAAGAGAACTTCCAAGAAGCATTAAAACCCCAACCACCAACATAGAACCGATGAGAAATTTAATCAGTTCAACATTCAGCTTTCGTCTTTTTTCCATGCTCTTTGACCTCCTTTTTTGTCTCTGTGTGCTGCAAATGTGGTGCTGATCAGGAAAGCTGCTGAAAGCACACTCACAAGGATCAGCACAAAGATAAGACCTCTGCCTACACCAAGGACCAGCACATAGCCAAACACAAAGGAACCCAGAGACTGTGCACCGTTCTCAAACAGGCTGTAAACCCCAAGTCCTCTGTCATATCCAAATCGTTCTACATCCTTCAGATCTGTAAAATAGCTGGTAAGTAATGGAATCCCAAAGCTGTCTGCAACTCCAATCAATGCCAGTGCGATCAGAAGAGATGGTATATTCTGAAGCATTGCCACCTCCAGAAAAGCTGCTGCATAAATAAACGCAGCTGCTGCAAGCCCCAAATGCTTCCATCCTCTGTTGGAAAAGAATTCCGTAAGAGGAGTTCCCAGGATCAGTACAAAAATTCCGTTTAAAAGATAGGTATATCCAATATAGGTTTCCGAAAGTCCCCATTCAGAACCAACAATAGGAAACATATAATTCAGGAAATATCCACAGATCAGAAGCGGAAGCATCATCAGCAGGAAAAAACTAATAATCCTTGGACGAAAGATAAACTGAACAATATTCATATGTGTATCTTCTGTTTCGCAGTTCTCCTCTTCGTTATCTGAAGTATATTTACTCATATACTTATTTGCTACCAGAAACAGCAGCACACTGAGTACTGCAGTGACAGCAAACAACGCTGTATAGGACATCCATTGCAGAAGGAAGCCACCAAACACAACTGCACAGTTTGCACCGCTCAGGGAGGATACACTGTAATAGGCATAGGCTCTGTTCTTCTCCTCATCAGGAAGCTCCACGATCATAAGATTGACAAGTAAAAGCAATACTCCCCAGCCTGCTCCAAGAAGCAGGGCGCTTAAAGTAAGCAGCCATATATTGGGAACCACTCGCAATCCAAGTCCTGCTGTAAGCAGTACAGAGCTTACAAAAACAGATCTCTTTGCCCCAAGCTTATGTATTACCTTTCCGCCAAGCGCTGAGAAAATGGCGCCGGATAACACCTCTGCAGATATAGGAACTGCTGCAAGCATAGCCGGTGATAATCCCTGTACTGACATCTTCTCAGAAATCTTCATTGCATAGATGGGAAGAATCGCACAGGTCAGATTTGTAAAAAAGAAAACAAGAAATACAATAAATCTGAAAATTTCCACAGGAAGTCTGCTATTGTTTTCCTCCTGTTTTCGTCTTTTCAGTTCCTGCCTTCCCTTTATAAAATAAATCACCTCAAAGGTAAGCATGAAAAATACTACCATAATTGCGATCAGGTTGATGATCAGAGACACCTGGATCTCTCTGCTTTTCTCTGTCAGACTGTTCATATCTGTTCCGACTTCTATAATCCCAATAATATCTCCGCTTTTATCCCGGATGGGACTATGGATAAATACAAAGCTTCCGGAGCTTGAGTTTGTAGCATAGGTTTTTGTAGCCCCCTGCTCCATAACCTCCTGAAGATCTGTGCCTTCATATTCCCAGTCATAGGGATAGGACACACAGATATCCTCCAGGGTATAGACCAGGGTAACCGTTCCGTCTTTTACTTTATAAAGTACACAGTACAGATCCTGTGAACTGTCAGAATCCGAGAAGAATACATCCCTTACTACCTGCCGGACCTGTCTGTAATCCTCATTCATAAAATCAGAAGGCTTTTCCAGCCTCTGAAATGCATCTGCAGGAAGTCTGTTTGTTACTGCTGATGCGGCAAATTTCTCTCTTGTATAGGTTTCATCGACCTTTGCATAAAAGCTGAATTTTTTTACCAGTATCTTTAACAAAGTCACCGCAAAAAACAAAACAGCAGCGACAACCACTGCACAGGCAGCCCACAGCAGGCAGTTCCATACCTGCAGTTTTCCTGATAGCGGAACGTCCCAGAACTGTTCATAGTCCTCTCCATCCCACAATATAACAGAATAATTGGTAGAGGAAACCAAGGTTCCCGGTGCACTCACATGATATGCAATCTCTCTTTCCTTCAAAGACTCTTCCACAGTAAGTCTGTCTGTACTTCCTGTCTTTTCCATATCACAGGGTATCCGTATGATATCCCTGAGACCAATATCAGCTGAATAAAGCACTCCATCCGAGTAACTGATCTCCTGCGGAATACTTCCGTCAACTGTATCACTGTCATAGAGCAGTTCATCCTGTCCGCTGTCTGTATATTTATAAATTTTACCGTCATAAGTCACATAAAACAGGCTATCACTGTCTCTGTCATAAGCACAACACAAAATCCTGTCCTGCGCATCAGCAACAGAAAAAACTTTCGAGCTTCCCTGTTCTGTGTTACTGACCAGAATGCCCTCCTTTTCCTTTTGCATGTAGACCACACCATGCTCAGTGGGTACCATTCCCACAATGTTGCGCCTTACACTACCCTTCTCTGCTTCTACAGAAGCAACCGTTGATATATATTTTCCCTTTGATGACAGTTTGACGATTCCTTCACTGGCAATCTGAACTCCCTGCTCAATACGGACATCATGAAGATACACATTCCCATCTCCGTCTGCCACAACCCGCTCAGCACTCAGAAAACTTTTATCAGAGGCACATGCCCGCCATAAAAGCCTTCCGTCAGCAGATATTTTCAATATTTTCCTGTTGGAATCATCAATCACATAAGTACATCCATCCCCATCTCCGGATGCATAGGATACTGAAGAAAATGTATAAGGTTTAAAAGGATTGGTAAACATCCATTCCCTGCCTGCATACACTACAAAAACAGAACATACTGTCAAAAGCAGCATAATTATTAAAATCCACTGTTTTTTTCTCTTATGTTCCATGCACCTTAACCTCTTTCTGTTAATGTAAGTTTTGATAGCAGAGTATGGGCAGGCGCCATATGCTCTTTATAATAACGCAGATTTTCAACTCCCATATCTTCTGTGTAATTGATCGTATCTGCAGACTGCAGATATCGTTCAAAGCTTTCCCGCAACAAATACTCATTAATTCCCTTGATCCGGTTAACTGCATTTTTATACTGATATACGCCAAGTCCGTTACGGCAGCTCACAATACAAAGTCCTGCCATTTTTCCCTCTACTCTTACAAGGATTCCATGAATCCTGATTTTATCAAAAACAGGAACCAGATTGTCGATCACCCGGAGCAGGCAGCCACAGTGGCACTCCTCACAAGTTTTCTCCCCACACCATTCCCTTTCCATAAATTCCCGGATCTCCTCCCGATGGAAAGGGGTTATCTCTTCTGTCTCATATGCAAATCTGCGTTTGAAATAATTATAACGGTAACGGTCATCCTGCATATCCATACCTGCCAGAAACTGCTCAGGCGTAAAGGTATAATCCATATAATCACGGTTATCCTCTATTTCAAACTGAATGCCGCTGGCTTCATAATAAGGAAGCATCCATGGAACCACATCCATAATAATCAGCTGTGCATCAAATCCCGCAAAATCTTCCTTCAGGATCTGCATAGCTTTCTTTATCTTTTCCTCCGTATAGTTTCCTACAAACGGAACAGCTACCGGATACCCTTCTGTATTCAAATATGTAATATTGATTAAAAGCCCTTCTGCTATTTTGAAGTAGGTGGGATAGGAATCCCTCCATCCAATCAAATTCAAAAAGCTGGTGTTGGCTGACCAGTGTTCATTCATACTGTCATAATACGGATCAAACAGGCTCTGATCCTCCACTCTAAGTTCCTGATAACCACGCGCAAGGAAGATTTCCAGCATTTTCTGTGGTATT
>OHZI01000402.1_pt1 | contig 13305 bp, 10 predicted proteins | sample 1580511 | NCBI WGS metagenome assembly OHZI01 (sample SAMEA3882508, study PRJEB24775) | human gut metagenome | biome: human-associated habitat; feature: intestine environment; material: feces | place: Netherlands | collected 2009/2010
ACGGCCAGCAATTTTGCAAGTGCTACGATGGGTGTTCCCATGCCATCCGTCAAAGAGGCAATATCAATCGGCAAAAGTTCCGTTGCAGGCATACCACCCAATGCCTCTGTAGAGATTGAAATTCCGCCTTTCCCGATTTTTTTATAACGCTCACCGTTCTGGGCAGTCAATACGACTTGCCTCCAGCTTCCGCTCGTTGTATATTTTTGATTATTCAGTGAAACCCATTCGTCATCATCATCCCCATCATATATTGCTGTCGTTCCATCATCAAAAATTATTCTAAAATCCACCTCAATATCCCGATTCTCAGCATTATACAAGTACACATTTGTAAAGCGATTGCTGCTGGATTCATTATCTGTCAATTCATTCGAAAAGGTCTTTAGAACCCTTCCATCTACAGCTGATAAAAACACTGACTCCCACGAATTGTTTTGATGAACTGATATTTTCCATGCCATTCAGGATTTGTTTTGTCCAGTGAAAATATCACCAAATTGTTTACATAGATATCCGCTTCTCCCGGATATAACCCTGCAACTATTTTTTCAGCGTCATTTTGGGTAATTTTAGCTTCAACGGAAAGATTTTCAATCGGATAAAATCCGGAAGTCAAAAGTGCAGCTTCACTGTCTGCGTCAGCCGATACGGTAACTTTTCTGCCATACACCGGTATTCCCCGGTACACCTGCGGAAAGCTGTAATATGTATCTCCCAATACTGTGCTGCAATCCGCAGTCCCAAGCTCATCCTCTACTGAAACAATTCCAAGAGTATCCGCCACATCATTGATTGCGTCTCTTGCAGTGGAAGGATCTGTGATCTTTCGCTCCGTAAAATGGGACGGCAGAACAATTCCTGTTCCATTCACCGCAGAGACTTCTTGAACAGTTTCAGTAGGCTTAGACGACAAATTGCTGAAAATCAAAAAAGCCAAAATCGTTCCCAGAAACAGTACAAGAATGCCAAGCAGGGCAAAGAGCCATACCAAGTTGTTCTTACGGCGTTTTCTGTGCATATGGTCCGCAGTAGATTTTTTCATAATGATATTCCTTTGCTTGAGTTACCGAAATTTGCGATGCAATAAAAAAACTGGAAGAATGCCATAAGTTAAAGCTCTGCGATACTTCGCAGAAGCCTAGAATTTACAGATAGAATGCAGCGAACAGATCGCCGATTCCATAGAAGAAGTCACCGAGACTGGTAAAGCCCCAGTTGCTGCCACCAGACATTGTGTGGGTATAACCATCGGAGTAAGTATATACACCGTTTTTCTTGGAAACGACAGCACCATGGGACTGCTCAAGCGTTTTGGATTCGCTTTCCCATTTATCGTAGTAGGTGCCACGGAACATACGTCCGAAAGCATAGCAGACCTGAGAAATGATACCGCCGCCCTCAACACAAGACATTTCACTTTCGTTCAGTGCCATATAATTAGCGGGCATCTGAAGTTTGCTGTTTGCCATAAAGCAACACTCCTTTTATTTTGTGCCTTCTTCCAGTTTTTTTATTGCACCCCTTTCTTTCTATAATTTTCCGATCTCAGCCTTTATATCTTGCCAATAGAACCGACGTATTATCGTGCCCTCCGGGAACAGCAAGTGCCGTTTTGACCATCTGTTCCGCCGCCTGTTTCAGATTTCCCGTCACGGCCAAAATTCTGCACATAGTGCTGTCCGGCAGATAGCGGTACAGCCCGTCCGTGCATTGAATGAGCACATCTCCCTTCCGAAGCTGGAACGGCATCCGGTTTCCGCTGATCAATGTCAGCTCCGAAATCCCAAGATAGCTTGTCAGAGCAGCACGCTGCGGATGATGCAGTGCCTCATCCTGTGTTATGCTGCCCTCCAGTGCCATTTGGTCAAGCTGGGCACCAAAATTGTGATCGATGTTCAACTGCTCTAGCGTACCATCTCTATACAGGTAAATATGGCTGTCTCCTATACTGCACCAGAACAGCTTCCCGTTACGGAGAAACACTGTCGTCAGAGTCGTCCCCGCTTCGATTTTCTGGTTGGCCGGGTCCCGGAGATTCTTGACTTCCTCGTTCAGTCGTAGTGCTGCGCGTCCCATCTCCGTAGGAATATCTTCCGCCTGAGCGTGTTCCAGCAGGTATCTCGTTACCCCATGCGCCGCCAAAGCGCTGGCACGTTCGCCCCCGGTAAGCCCGCCCATACCGTCACACACAGCGCAGACTGTGCAGAAATCCCCAAAATCAAAGCATATCGAATCCTGCTGGCTTTTCCGGGTTCCAATCGACGTATAGCTGGCGATCTCCGCCTGACTCGTCTCATAGGCGTCGGCACACATCGTTTTTTCTCCTTCGTCTTTTACGGGTATCAGAAGAGTCTGTGTGATATCATCCATCGCTTCGGGAATGGTATTGGCTTCCTCGCCTGCCTTTTTTCGCTTGAACAGGGACATCACGTTTCAATCACCACCTTGAATGTGTACTCGGGCGACACGACACAAAAAATATCGCCATCTTTCAGTGTATACGATTTTTCTTTTTCCATTGGCTTTCCGTCCGCCAGATAGGTGCCATATTTGGACAGGTCCCTGACGATAAATTCCCGCTTGGGCTCGTTGTAAAACACCTCGCAGTGATTCCGGCTGATCTGGTTATCCGCTGGCATCATCACGTCGCTCGTCGCCAGACGCCCGACCTTCACCGTGCGATTCGGCTCGATTATCCACCGCCGTCTGGAAATGTGACCACCCGATTTCCGCATCGTCAGCTCCAGATATGCCAGCCTGCGTTTTTTCGGATGGAAGAATGCGGCCAGGCCCTTCGGCTCTGGCATATTCTGCTCCTCAACCTGACACATCTTCTCCGAGTCGTCGGAAGTCTCGACATGAATTTCAGCCTGCTTCGATGCCTTTGATTTCGGCATCAGTGCCCCCAGATCGATGTCGTAGTCCTCCGGCCGGACGACCTGTTCCAGTGCATCCAGAAAATCAAGCATCCTGCGATAACGGTCGTGGTAGTCGAACGCCAACGCCTTGTCAATCACGTCCGACAGCTGCCGGGAGACAGCGGGACACAGCTCGTGCAACGGGGGATAGGAGGCTCCTTTCGCACGGCTCAGTGCGTCCAGCATCTTGCGCCCTGACACGATAAAGTAGAAAGTTGCGGCCAGTGCGTAAATGTCCGTCCACGGTCCCTGACACGGTTTCTGCGTATACTGCTCGTAAGGGGCGTAGTTCGGCTTCAGGTAAATTTTTCTTTCTTTACTATCGCTCCCCTGACGGAACGAGCGTGCCGCGCCGAAATCGATGAGCTTTATTTCACCGTCCTGTGTGATAAGGATATTTTCCGGGCTGATATCCCCGTGGATCATGCCGAAACGATGGACTTCTGCCAGTGAACTTCCGAGCAGGAACAGCATCTGGAGTGCCATCTTGAGCGTCTGCTTCGGATTATGATTTTTTCGGAACACCCGCAGATTGCAACCCTCAATCAGCTCCATTGCAAAATATGCCGTCCCGTTTTCTTCAAAAAAATCCCGAATGTCAACGACAGAGATATTTTCTCGAAGCTCCTGAAGGGCGCATGCTTCTTCAATGAACTGCTGCTTTCCCTCTTCATACTCAGGCCGGTTTTCTTCATCTGCCAGGATGAGGGCACCATCTGGTGTCCTCCCCTGAAGCAGACCGGACGGGAAGTACTCTTTGATGCAGCAGCGTAGGCCGCTCTGCATATTCTCAGCAAGATACGTAATTCCGAAACCGCCCTGTCCCAAGCTCTTGCCCAACAGGTATTTTTCTTTCAGAATGGTGAACGGTGCCAGATAGTCTTTCACTGCAGAAGATTCTTCTGCATGATACCCGCAGTTCCGACACTCCCCATGCTCCATCGCTTCCTGAAAGCAAACGGGACAAAGTTTTTCTTCCAGACCCGCCATCTTTTATCTCACCCCGTCCTAATACTTTCCCGGCTCAGATTTTGAACTGGAAGATTTCGTTTCCGAGCGTGATATACATACCATTCGCCAGCGTCACTGTATTGCTGGCCAGAATTTTCTCGTCGCCCACGAACGTGCCATTTTTGGAGCCAAGGTCCTGAATGGTGCAGACACCATTACGGCAGCTAATCTTCGCATGGGCACGGCTGATGATCGGGTTGGAGACGATGATGTTCGCCTGAGAACCCTTGCCGATCACAACCTCTGTGTTATTGTAGATTGCAAAACTCCGGTTCGTGTTCATCTGGATCAAAGAGGCCACGACTGTCATCGAGTTGTCCGTTGCCGGCACGGTTGTGGCATTGCCGTCATCGACCAGATTCGTCTCGGCATCCCGACTCGGATCGTTGCTGTTCCAGTCGTCCACGAACGCTTCCTCGTCTTCATGCACCGCATAGCTAACGATCACGGAAGCCACGGACATGATTGCGGTCAGTACGAGGAGCACAATCAGAATCATAGTCAGTGCAGGGGCAACACGGCTGGTTATCGAAGTGTCCGTCGGATCGATGGAAAATTTACCCGCAAACACAAAGAAGTACACTGCCAGCAACTCGATGATGCCAATCAGGTTCGCCGCCAGTGCGCACCAGCTTATCGTGAACACACTGGCAATAGCCGCTACGACGACCAGCACGAAGAACAGTACCAACAGTGCCACGCAAATTTTAGAGATATCATCCGGGGCATCACTCATGGTTTCAAGATTTACCAGCCTTGCCTTCTGCAAATCGGGACTGACAAGATAGGAAAATACACTCGTACTGCCTTTTTCAACGAATTCATCGATCTTATCGGAGGTAGTGCCCGCACCGAACTGAAAATTCAGCTTTGCTTCTTCTTTCATCTGTTTAAGCTCAGAAGTCATGGTTGCAGGGATATCCTTAAAGGTCCCCTTTTCCGTTTTCATCTGGTATCTCAGCTGATATCCCGGCACAAAAAGTGCCACAAGCAAAATCACCGTTGCAATCCACGAAAGAACCGCTCCAATTTTTTTGCCCTTGGGGGCATCCGCAAAGAATGTTGCAAATTTTCTGTTGTCCTCCATAATAATGTCTCCTTTGTTTTACAATATTTTATCCGCCGGAGTAGAGTGTTCCAGCAAGATATCCTTTATTACCTTTTTCCCCGCAGTCTGCGTAGCCTTTTTCCATAATGGGAAAAGACCTTTTTTCTCTCTGACCGCGCTGATAAGGATGCCTGTGATATTGTCCGTCTCTTTTCGTTTCATGCAGAGCTGTGCTGTTTCTTCCAGAGCCTCATGTAACTTTTTCTCCTTGGAAGAATACCTGCAGCTCTTTTTTATTTCAGCCTCTGTCACCTTGCGGCGAAACCCGTCGCAGCAGATCAGAAACGTCCGGTGCGGCAGAACCTCACCGGAAAGATAATCCGGTTTCACGTCTTTGCCCGCTCCCACGCACTGAAGCAGGAGGCTTTGTCTCGAATCTTTCCGGGCCTGTTCCGGTGTCAGTTTTCCTTCGGTAAGTTCACGCTGGACGATGGTATGATCTGTCGTAAGTTGCGTGAGGGTATCCGAAATGATATATGTCCGGCAATCTCCGACATGGCAGATGTAATACCGACCTTTCATAAAAAGAACAGCTTCCACTGTCGTTCCGCTGCGGAATCCGGCCTTTTCGGAGTAGTCTTTCAACCGGATATGAAGCGATTGGATAAGATTGTCCCAGTCATCGAACAGCTCCGTCTCCGGTTCTTCCTGTTCATATAGTTCCTCGACACGCTCATCGAACCAGTCCCGGAAGGCTGTCACGACCGCTGCGCTGCTCCGCTCGCCCATTTTCAGTCCACCTACGCCGTCGCAGATCACTGCGAGGACAGCTTCATCGTCCTGAGTCTGACCTCGTTGCACCAGAAGGAGAGAATCCTGATTCGTTTCCTTCTGTATTCCGATATCGGAATAATATGCGGCACAATATTTCATGTTCCTTTTCCTGCTTTCTCAGCGGTATTCGTGTTCGATTTCAAGAAGCACCATTTTCTTCTTTTTGTGCAGCAGAACGCTCCCGACCACGGCCAATAAAACAGCAACCAGCACCAGACAGATACCACACACCACCATGATTTGTCCAACCGTCATTTTCTCCACCTCTTTTACTGCCAGTTGTTCCGTGCCATGCGGTCCAGCTCATCCATCTGCGGGTCATACACGCCGGATGCCTGCTCTGCACGATAGAGTTCAGCAGCCGTTTCGTAATATCCCAGCGTTTTCGTGTAGGATGCTCCGTTCTGCAAATCAAGTTCGCCCTGAACAAAGGCGAGCCATTTATACACCCGGTAGTCCTTGGGGTAATCGTTTTTCAGTGCCTGAAGCATCTCCATCGCTTTGGAGAAATCATGTAGCTGATATTGCAACATTGCGATATTCAGCCGGACTTCCAGCGTGGTGTTTCCGTTTTTCTCCAGCTGCTGATAGGTTCGCAAGGCATCTTTTTGATAGCCGGGATTCCCGGTCGCTTCCGCCTGACGAATATATGCGGACGCCAGCTGTCCGGCCAGCGCGTTGTAATATCCATCGGGGAGCTGTTCAATGCCCTGATTTAGGAGATTGATTTCCTCCGAAAGCATGGAGTCTCCGATATCCTCACAGATCGATGCTGCCAGACGGTACGCGCGTGCAAGCTGGTCGTTGCCGTCCGCCGAGCCGATTGCCTTACGGGCGGCATCCAGCGCATCCGGCAGGTCTCCCTGTTTTCTCAGAAGCTCGCTTTGAACGACCTGATAGGCACCGCTTTGTTCGGCGTCAGGGACAGCTTTCGCCATCTCTGCAAGGACCTCATCCGCGCCAGAATAATCGCCCAGCTGAATCAGGGCGGTCGCCTCACCCTGATAATAGCTCAGGATATCAGGAGAGTATCCTATCGCTTTCTGGTACATCGTCGCAGCCGATTCATAGCTTTCCAGCTCGTAGTAGGCCTCCGCTGCCACGTTGTACAGGTTTGCCACGCTCTGTCTGCTGTAATATTTCAGCTCACGCGACTGCGTCGTTTCCACTGCATCGATGCACTCCTGATACTTTCCCTGCCGATAGAGAAGGACTGCCTGTTCCACATATGCTTCCAACTGGTCATCGTAAATCGCGATAGCCTGCTGCAGGTCCTGCTCCGCCTCATCAAAGCGCATTTCATCGGCGGCCGTCCGGCCTTTCCGCACGAGGGCGTCATAAGCGGCGTACCGTTCCACGCCGATTCGCTGTACGCCAAACAGGATAGCCAAAGTTCCTGATACCGCAAGGACAAGAGAGACCGCCGCCACAACTCGTTGAGAATGAACCACCTTTTTATAGCGTCCGTCAATTGCATGGATATCCTGCAGCGCCCGGAGCATTTCCTGTGCGTCGCAGAAGCGTTCTTCCTGCCTTTTCTTCATCGCTCTGGCGATGATGAGCAAAAAGCTACGGCTGAATTTGAGTTTATAGCTCGTGATGGGCCGAACATCCTTCAGCGAATGGCCGGGCTGCTGCCCGGTGATTGCATAGTATAGAGTCGCACCGATGCCATAAACGTCCGTCCTCTTGCTGATAGTGCCATAACCACCCGCATTGGTTGCTTGCGCCGCCGTGACAGAATTGCTCACACCTCTGCCGGACGGGCCCTTGTTGGATCTGACATTCTGATAGGCGAACGCATCTTTGTATCCTCGCAGCGGCATGGTTTCTTCAAGCGGAACCGTCTCGATCGTATCGGGCGATGCTCCCGGACGGGTATACTGTTCCGGTGCCGCATAGCCCGGCGTTGCGCCAATTGCCAGTACGCCTTTTGAAAAAACAAGTGATGTGTTGAAATCGATGACGCAGATATCTTCGTTGGGCGTTATCATAATATTGCTGGGCTTGATATCACAATGCAGAATCGGAGGTACCTGCGAGTGCAGATAGGCGATTACCTCACAGAGCTGGCAGGCCCACCGGTATGCAAGCTTCTGACTGACCGGGCCGTGCGTTTTGACGTAGTTTTGCATGTTCTCGCCCGGTATCATGTCCATGATAGTATAGACATAGCCGCTCGGGCTTTCAATCACGTCATAGATTCTCGGAAGATACTTGTGCTTCAACGTTTTGAGGATATTGGCCTCCGCGCGCTCGTCCATCCGTCCCTTGAACTTCTGTTTTACACGCTTGATGACGACATCAACATCCAGACTGTCTTTGTGCGCGCGGTACAGTGTGCCCATCCCGCCCTCGCCAAGAGGTCGGATCGAACTGTAGCCGCTTCCAAGATCCGCCGCCCATTGACTGGTTTCGTTATAATTCATGCACATTCCTCCACACGACTTTTAAGACGGAAATTCGTCTTTCAGACTATCAAACTCCGATTGAATCTGCGACCAGTCAAAATCATCGCTTTCGCCGCTGTCCTGCGACGGGTCATAGGTAGGCGCCGTCACTGTCCCGGACGATTCGGTTCCCTGTCCGCTTCCCGCGCTGCCGAGGCCCTTTCGGAGAGCCTCCTGAGCCATCGAATTTGCGATGCCGGCCGCTTCGCCGGTGAGTCCGCTTTTTTCCACGACCTTGCTTGCTGCGCTGTCCGCTGCTTTCTCGGCCACCTTTTGGGTGACCGTCTTAGCGTTGTCTTTCGCATCAACCTTGACACTTACAGATGCCGATTGCCCCGATTCATCCTTCAGGAAATCATTAATCTGTACCGTCAGCGTGCAGGTTCCATCCGAGTTCGTTTTGATCTTGGTATCGATGGTGTTGAAATCGACGCCATTTGTTTCCGCATTCTGGAGCAGTTTCTCAATGCCGATTTCATCGTCTAGTGCCGCATAGTGTGCTCCCAGCAGGGCATATGGGTCGGCATTCTGCGGGTCTGCCGCAATCCACGCCTCGCCCACGTCTTTTGCAAAGACCGAATTCAAGTCATTCCAAAAGTGTTCCGAAAGCATCTGGAAGGGAACGTTTCCACCACCGCTTTCAAAGACCAGCTTTGCATCATCCAGAAATCCTGGAAGAAAGTCCGCCTCGTCATCAAACACTTCCTGCGCCTGTTCAAAGACCTTGTTTGCCTCATCGGCTTTTCCCTGTGCTGCATAAGCGGCATACAGGCCCGCATAGGCTTCCTTGTTCGTCGGGTCGTGCTGGATGATATCGATATACTGCAAGATTGCGTTATCATAATCCAGCGAGGTCAAGTAGTTCGTTCCAAGATTCAAGACCTTGGCTAGCGAAAAGACCTCTGCCGTCTCCGAATCTGAATCGGTGGATAATGTTGCCATCGAGCTTCTCGGACTGCATCCTGCCAGTACTATTGCAGCCACTGCCACCAGTGCTGCAACGATGATTTTTTTACTCTTCATTGTCTGCTCCTAAAGCCGGACTCCTATCATCTTCGTCCGCCGCTTCTATCAGCTGAAACTTATTTGCACCATCTGCCAGTGCGACAATACTTTTCCCGGACACATAAGTCGGCACATTATAAGGAATACGCACCCCATTGACGAATACCCCGTTCCGGGAATGGTCGGTAACATTAAACCCAAGATCCTTTCCATTATATTGAACCGTACAGTGAATCCGGCTGATTTTTTCGCCTCTTACGATAAGCGACACCTCCGCTGGGTTCCGACCCAGTTCCACCGATCGTCCGGGTATCAGCTCAAAGCTTCTGCCCGCCAAACTTCCGGTCAACCCAGACAGTCTCCCCCGCATACAGGGCGGGGGAGGTTTCGTGTTGGGGTTGTCGTGCACTTCCGTGCGCTTTTGCCTGCTCCGCTCATATGCCTCAGCCAGTCGGTTCGTATCCTGAATTGCTCGATACATTGCGACGAGATATCCAAGAACCGGAACCAGGATCATCCATACAAAGAAGGTTTCGCTGTCCTGCCGGACCTCCACATCGTATTCCGCCGCATTGTCACAAATGCGATCCACGATCTCCGCAAGCCACACATATTTGTACACGCCGAATGTCAGGACACTGAACAGCATCATTTTTTCGACGCCCACCGTATGTTTTCCATCCTTTTCGCACAGAATGTTGACATCCTTCGCCCACAAGTCCATGAAATAAAAATGGTAGACCGAAAACGTCACGAAAGACAGCAGCACATACAACAGTAAGCTCCGATCCTGCTTCACCTCATCTGTTCCGCAATCCTGATTCGTTCTTTTTCTGCGTCTCTCAGGCATACTGCATCACTCAGCTCAGCCGGATGATATTGTTGTTATCGCCCAATGCAAGCTCCGTTCCCCGGGTCAGCAGCACCGGAGAATTCGCAGGGAGGCGGCTTCCGTTTACGTAGGTGCCGTTGCTGGAAAAATCGGTAACACGATATTTCTGAACCTGACTGTTGAACATGACCTCACAGTGGCGGCGGCTGATCTTCTGCGCACCCTGAGAAAAAACGATCTTCGCATAGGCAGGGTCTCTGCCCAGAATGACCGGCTGGTTCGGCTCCAGCGGATAGCTCGAGCCCGCATACATACCGGCGACCCCCTCCAGAGCTGCTCCCGCAGCTCTGGAAGCAGCCGGGATATGAGAAGTCGGCTTCTTTCCACCGGTGCTGCCAATCCCCATCAATTTTTTCGGATCTACAGCAATCGTCATTCCGTTGCCGTCAGTGGACGGTTTGATGTCATCCACCATGACCGGGCGGCCCTTCATTTCTTCATAAACAAAAGCAGTTGCCATCATCTTGTACGGTGCAACATACAGGACAGAAAGAATACCGCCGGTAAGCAGACTCAGAATATTCCAGCCGAGATAGCTGAGGTCAAAGACAAACAGGTCGAATTTATGACCTTCCGTCATTACCTTGCAGCGTTCCATAACCTGTTCTGCATTCAGCTGCGGATGATCTGCCTGCACCAGAGCCATAGGCCAGAACTGATATGAACGGTAGGCCGCAACAACGAGAGCTGCAATCATGCCGATCATCACCAGCAGCATTGCCGCCAGATAACTCCGAGAAGCCGCTGCAACAACAGCCGCCAGCAACAGCGTAGCAAACTGGATCAGAACCGGGATCCACATGATCGTCAGCATCCGCACTCCTGTAACAAGGGCAAATTGCATAAAGAAATCAAATGCATCAAAGATGCAGGTGACTTTTGGTCGGATTCCATTCTTCCGCAGAGAAAGATAGTACCGGTATCGTGCCACTTCAAACGGCCCGGCAACTGCTCCACCGGCGATAGCACCGACGAGCGTTGCAATCGGAGTAATCAGCACATAGGCAATGATGATTCCCGCCAGACCAAACAGCTTGAACGGTGCCGACACAACCGCCGACACGACCCCAATGCCGCCTGCGATCATCGCACCCAGCAGGACACTTGTGATTGCCGCAATCACCCGATACAGAATCTCCATGCCGACCATTCCGGACAGATTTCCGTTTTCATTCAGAACACGTTTTGCCTTTTCTTTATTTCCAGCCCGATTTATCACAACGATTCCCCCTTATTTCGTTTTACCAGTGGAATTTTTCGCTGCACAAGGGAACAAACATCAGTTTCGTGTCGCCGATGCTGAGCTGGTCCATGGCCTTCAGCTCAATTGGGTTGAGCACAAGCTTATCGTTCACATAGAACAGCTCTTTAGAGCTGCCCGGCTGCGCAAGATACACATTACTACGCGGATCATACACAACAATCGCATGAGAGCTGCGGGAAACCGTGTTGTCGCCAAGGATGCAGACATCCATCTCCGAAGAACGACCCACAAAATTGCGGCCCTGATGCAGACGATAGTCGGTTCCCTTATTCACACCTTCCGTGCAGACGAGCCAACCAACAACTGGTGCCGACTTTTCTGTAGCACCGTCCAACATATCTGCAGTTACAGGGAGCGTGCGGTCATCGTCATCGGGGATTGCAGTGCTCAGAGGTTCAGTCGCTACGCTGGGACCCGGCTGAGACACCGGGACGTCCAAAGGAACCGTCGTCTGATCCGGCCCAACGTTCACACCTTCCATGCCGCAGAAGGGGCAGCTGCTGAACCGGGAAGCATCGTAGTGGTGGCCGTTGGGGCATTTCATCAAATTCATAATAAAGTCCTCCTCAAGTAAAAAGTTTGTTATATTCTCAGCAGACGAATTTCTGCCGTAGAATCAAAAGTTCCCTTTACACCCGAATCTATACGGTGTACAACAATGCACAGGTGAGTTGTTGGGATTATTTTCTGTCGCAGAGTAGCCCACTCTGCGATAATGGCGAAAAAACAACGGTAATTCGTTTGGCAATTCGGATTGACGGCTTATTTGACGGAAATAAAATCTGCCAGCTGTTCCATCGTTTCCCGCTTCAGCTCCAACGAAGGATGAACATATCGATTCATTGTGATGGTAACAGATGAGTGTCCTAAAATCTCACTCAGAGTTTTGATGTCGATTTTTGCTTCCACACAGCGTGTGGCAAAAGTGTGCCTTAAAACATGAAAATTCCTTTTTTCCAATCCACAGGCATCCAAAATCTTGTGAAATCTTCGCTGAATGCACCGCGGTTCGATAAACTTCGAAGGAGAACCGCTCAAAAAGAATCCGGTGTGACTCAGGGAATAGCGCTCCAGAAAACCGAACAGCAAATTTGAGATTGGGATATTCCGATTAGCGGAGCTGCTTTTGGGAGACGCAATCTCGATATGTGTTTTTTTGCTCCCAGGTACCCGATTCTGGATACGTTGCATCGTCTGACAGATATAGATATTCCTTTCCGAAATCGAGATCTTTTCCCACGTCAACGCACACAGCTCCCCGATACGTATTCCTGTCAGTAGACAAAGAAGAATCCCCAGATTCAGAGCATCGGGATGTTCCTCTAGATATTGCTGCAAAATCATCTGCTCTGGGAGGCTTAAAATGGGCAACGACTTTTGCGTCTGCTTGACCCTGATATCAAGAACCTTCGAATCTACGAATATACCGAGTGTTCCTGCATAATTCAGAATGCGACGCAGAACAGAGAGCACATCCGAGATTGTCTTGGGAGAAAGACCGGTTTTATCCTTTTTTCCGTGCAGTTCAAGGTGTTTGCAAAGCTTCCTTACCATTTCTTTTGTGATCTTCTCGATTTTTACTGTCTGGAATGATGGCATGAGATAGCATTCGATTAGCGTCCGATAACGAATGTAGGTGGATTCCTTGAAGTTAATGGAAAAGGCGTCAAGCCACTCCATGGAAACAAGTTCAAATGTACTGTTTCTGGTTCTTTCCTCGCTTCCGGATGGTTTACCTTGGAGCTGGAGCGTGTGCTGTAGATCACATCGCACTTCGCGGTAGGAGGAAGCATACAGATAACCATATTTGGGCTTTCCCAGCGCATTTCGCGACTTTATGTAGCGTGCTTCCCAGCGGCCATCCTTCCTTTTATAAATGT
>OHZI01000415.1_pt1 | contig 13139 bp, 9 predicted proteins | sample 1580511 | NCBI WGS metagenome assembly OHZI01 (sample SAMEA3882508, study PRJEB24775) | human gut metagenome | biome: human-associated habitat; feature: intestine environment; material: feces | place: Netherlands | collected 2009/2010
CGGCGAGTGAGCAATCACCATTGTCCGAATGCGTCCGCCTTGAATAACTTTCAACACACTAAATAGCAATTATGTTGTCTGGCTCGGCGCGGTGCCAAATTGTTTTTTATAGGCCCGGGAGAAGGTGGTATAGTCGGAGAAGCCGCTTAACTGGGCGGCCTTCAGGATGGGGGTGCCTTCGGAAATTTTTGTGCGGGCGAGAAGAAGGCGCTTGCTAATGATGTAGTTGTGGACGGTGTAACCGGTTTCCTCCTTGAATTTCCGCATCATGTGATACTTGCTCAGGTAGTATTTCCGTGCAAGGGTCTCAATGGAAAGATCTTCAGTAAGGTTGTGGTTAATATAACGTAGAAGCTCTTCTATCTGGGAATCACTGCTGTAGGAATGAGCGTCATAAATGTACTGCTTTTCCAGAAAAATGCGGTTTACATAAACCATGAACTGGGTGAAAAGAGCTGAGCCAAGAAGCTCGCTTCCAAATTTTTCGTCTTTCAGGGCAGCTTCCAGTTCGTAGAGAAGCTGCTTTAATTTTTCCTGAGTGTCAGAGTCCAGACGGATTAGATTGTAACTCCGGTCAATCGCCTTCTGAAAACAGCGGAGTAGTTCTGTGGATTTGATGTCGTCGCGGATCCATAGTACAAAACGTTCGTATGGAACCGAAAAATCAATTTCCGGTTTGTGGATGGCGTGACGGTTCACGAGGAGAATGTCCCAGGGCTTCAGATAGTAGGACTTTCCTTCAATGTGATAGGCAGCCTTTCCGGAAAGAAAGATGATCACCTTGTGAAAATCATGATAATGGTAGGAAAATTCCCGCTTGGTCTGGTCCTTGATGTGAAAAAGCCGGAAATCCTGCTCCAGATAGCCGGTTTTTTCAGTTGGCTCATTGAAAGAATTCATATGTTATGGCTCCTGTTTTAACTATAGTGTGTATGGAACCGCAAACTTTGTTTGCAGCTACGTTTGCGTAGCGTCATAATTCAATTCTGCGCTTGAAATATGACTTTATTATAAATGAAATACCGCATTTTTTGCAATATATTTCGCAAGTTATTCTATGTACATGGGAAAAATAAACGCTATACTGGATATAAGATGTGATTTGAGAAAAAAGATCACGGGCGTTTCGTCAGAAAGGAATTGAAAACAATGAGAGACAGCATTATCATGACAAAATATCAGGGCTTTGGAAATGATTATCTGGTACTGGATGCGAAGAAAAACCAGCTTCAGCTGCAGGGCAAAAAAGTTGCGCTTCTTTGCCAGCGGGGATTCGGACTTGGAGCGGATGGTGTGCTTTACGGACCAGTTGACATTAATGGAAAAATGGGAATGCATATTTTTAATTCCGATGGAAGTGAAGCTGCAATCAGTGGAAACGGTGTCTGTATTTTTGCAAAATATCTTATGGATAATGAGTATGTTACAGAGAAAAAATTTGCCATTGAGACTTTATCAGGAACAATCGAAGTAGAGTGTCTGAATGCCAGAGCGACAGAGTTCCGCGTAAACATGGGCAAAGCTTCTTTCCTTTCCAGAGAGATTCCGGTAACTGGCGAGGTGCGTGAGGTGATCGATGAGCCATTTACATTTAACAAGAAAGAATACAAGGCAACTTGTCTCACAGTAGGAAATCCACACTGCATTATTTTCATGGATCAGGTATCTCAGGAAAAAGTAAGAGAGCTGGGGCCATATGTGGAAAATGCAGATGAGTTCCCGGAAAGAGTGAACCTGCAGATCTGCCGCCAGATTGATAAAGGAAATCTGGATATCGAGATCTGGGAGCGTGGCTCCGGTTACACAAAAGCTTCCGGTACAGGAAGCTGTGCGGCAGCCATTGCAGCCTACCGAAAAGGTCTGATGGAAAACAGAATCAATGTAAACCAGCCAGGTGGTATGATCCAGATCGACATTAAAGAAGACGGAACTATTTTTATGACAGGAACTGTCGGATATATTGCGGAGATGAGCGTGGCTGAGAGCTTTTTCTCATAGAAAGAAAATATGGTGCATATGGCGCATCCCAACGGCCGGGGCTGTGTAGCGGTAGCTACGGCGACTGACGTAGGAGCAGCAGATGAAAAATCAGACAAGTCAATATGGCAGTTGCTTAATTTTCAATGTAGGAGAATCCAGGTATAGAAGTAAGAAGACTTCCGTGCCTGGATTCTTTTTTGCTGCAAATGGGGGGGGATGTCTGTAAGCGATATCATTATGCCTAAAGAGAGGAAAGTATTTTTTATATAAAATATGGAGACGGAATCAGCATGTTGATATACGAAACAGCCCCTCTTGTTGATAAAAAAAGTGCAATGTCTAAACTAAAAATAGATAGACATTTCTAACACAATTCTGTAAAATAAACAAAGGTTAGAAAACACTAATAATAGTTAAACAAGGAGGAAGAGAATGGCTGACAAAAAGTTATTAAGAAAAATTGCTCCGATCATTATGAGTGCAGCTGTAGCGATGACCAGTTCACCGGTTGGAGTTATGGCAGAGGACTTTATTTCTGGAGAAGTAGCTGTTGAGGTATCTGAGGAGACTACATATGGTTCTGATGAGATTTCAGACGACTATGACGAATCATCAGAGGCTGACGATTCAGCAGATTTTGGTACAGACACAGAGGATGGTTTTGAGTCTGGAGAAGCCGCAGAAGAGGAGTCTGGATTTGAGGACGGCGAAACCGGAGACACAGAAGATGCTTTTTTAGCAGACACTGAGGGCGAAACCAACAATGAAGCGGGAGCTGTGAAAACAGTGGAGGATGGTCAGATCGTACTGATGAACATTCCCTATGAAGCTTTTTACAGATCTGAGTTGAAAAACAATGATGTAAAAGTAGATGCATTTACATCCGCGACGAAAGCAAAAACAAAGATGAGCGGCGTGATGAATGGAAATGCTGCTTATCATACAAGCGCGGAAGGAAATGAACTTGCAGGTGTTACTTTTCCGGTAAAAGTGAATAAAGCTTCTGATTTGGAAAATTTTAAACAGATTACAGACAGCACTACTATAGAGATTACTACGAACATGAAAGGCCAGGTAAGTACTAATACATATACTGGTGCAGCGGCTCTTATTGAACAGCCAAGCTATACTTATTATGTTCCGGCAGAAACTCCTGCATATTACAAGGAAATGAGCGTAGATGAGAACGAAAATATTTCTTTTGGCGCTGTTCAGGGAATGCCCGAACAGAATGTTAGTGTGAATGCTGAATTAAAGCTTAATTCCAAATATGGAGATTATCAGCTTGAGCTGGATGAGACAGCAGTAAAGGCAGTAGTAAATGCATCTAATGGTGATAAGATTTATGGTGTAATCATCAATACAACAGACGGAACCACTTATGCACTCCGTCATCTTGAGAATATCTGGAAAGGAAAAGAACTTGCATGGAGCACCGGCTTTACAACAGAATCTCACGGTTGCCCAATAAGCTCTGACCACTACAAATCCATGATGGGAAAAACTATTTCCAGCGTAACGTACTATACGGATAAGGGGGAAATTAATTTTGATATTCCAGATACTTATGTTCCGGTAAAAACAGGTGTCAGTGCAACCGTTGACAACATCAAGGTAACAGATGCAGAGGTTAAAGTTGAATTATCTGAAGCACTTCCATCTGATTATTCAAAGAAATATGCAGTTGATGATGTGGAAGCAGCGACAACAGAGACAGGAGTAAAGGTTACAAATCTTACACCTGGAACACATACTCTGACAATTTCCGATGCAAATGGAAAATATGCTCCTGTCAGCGCTACTTTTACAGCAACAACAGATACTGTAATGGCTTCCTATGATGAGTATGAAGGAAAACTGGTTGCTGCGGCAGATATTACCGCTGAGCAGTTTGTTGCATTTACCAAAACAGTTTCAAAAGTAAAAATTGGTGACAAAGAGTATGCTGCAAGCGGAAAAGGTGCTGTGAAGATTGTTCAGGAGGATGGAACTCTTGATTATTCTAAAACAGCTGTAAACGATGGAGATACAGTAGTTGTAAGTGTTGCCGGATACCCAGATGTAACATTTGTTTACAACGAAAACGTATATGTATACGCAGGTCTTACCTGGGCTGAATACTGGTCTTCCGAGGATGTATACAATGCAGGCTCCACAGCTTCTTCTGAAGAAAAAGACAGAAGAGGTGAGTCAGACCTTGGAGCATTTGATGCTGTAACAAGAGCAACTGCAAACCATGGCCTTCACAGAGGAAGCTTCCAGGCAATCGCGGTTCTTAATGGAAAAACAGTTTCTCACTGGAGCGCAGACGGAAAAACAGTTTATTATGCCGATGGAACATCAGAAGTATTTAACCGGAACAATGTAACCGGATATACCGTAACTGGCCTGAAATATGTACCGGTTGAGATTAAGAGAGCTGACCTTGCTGCTTTTGCAGAAAGCCATGCAATTGTAAAAAATGGCGGACAGCTGATCGGCGGTTATGGCGAGAAAGAACTGAAATCCTATGAAGCCGTTGCAAATGTAACTGCAAATACAAATGGTTTGAAAAAAGTTACAAAAGCTGAAGACGGAAGCTTTGTAATCGGAGCAAGACAGAACGGAACTGAGTCTGGTATCAAAGATGCAGAGCTGAAAGTGGCAGATGGAATTACAGCAACTGTAAAACCTGGAAATGGTTCTTATGGTGAGTTCCTGAGAGTTGACCTGACTGGAAACTATGGCGATCTTGGTGCACATATGCAGTCTGTTGAGTGGGCATATTATGGAAATGATTCCACTTATACAAACAGACTTGCAAACTATGGAACAAAATTTGCAGCTGATAACTGGATGCATAAAATGATGGGTATCCAGCTTGGCCTTACAGAATCCGGAAGATGCAAGCTTCCGGAAGGAACTGACGGAACTGGTTACTGGATCCTTACTGTTCATGCCCTTGGATACCAGGATTACGTTGTAAAATTCCAGGCAACAGCTGAGAATATTGCAAAACCTGCAGGTGATGCAGATTCCACACCACTGGAAAACATTATTGCAGAAGCAAAAGCCCTGAACGAGGCTGATTATACTCCGGAGAGCTGGGCTGCTGCAAAAGACAGCATTGCAAATGAGCTTGAAGAGTGCGAGGAAATGCTTGCAAATATTAAGAATCAGACAACTTATGGCGTAGAAGAGCAGATCGGACATTTAAGAGAAGCTCTTAACATGCTTGTAAAAGCTCCAGCTCCAACCGCTACTCCGGTGCCGGCAGAGCCGACCGCAACACCGGCTCCTGCACAGCCGACTGCAACACCGGCTCCAACAGCAACACCAGCACCGACTGCAACTCCTGGAATTACAGCAACTGCAAAAGCTTCCACGATTTACACCAAAGGAAAAACATCCACAACAATCACTGTTGAAAAAACAGGTGTAACAGGAAAAGCTAAATTCACATCCAGCAATAAGAAAGTTGCTACTGTAACTTCCAAGGGTGTTGTAAAAGCGAAAAAAGCAGGAAAGACAACCATTACGGTAAAAGTTGGAAACTACACTAAGAAGGTAGTAATCCAGGTTAAGAAACCTTCTCTGAAGCTTGCAAAATCTTCTGCAACAATCAAGAAAGGCAAAACAGTAAAAATCAAAGCAACCGCAACACCATCCGGAAAAGTAACATACAAGTCCAGCAACAAGAAAGTAGCGACTGTTACTGCAAAAGGTGTTGTAAAAGGTAAGAAGAAAGGTACTGCAACCATCACTGTTACAAGTAATGGAGTATCTAAGAAATTCAAAGTAAAAGTAAAATAATGATTACAAAGCTTTTACGATAACAAATAATACTTGTGCAAAAACAAGGCAAAGGAACGGGGGCCGTTTTTAACAGCCCCTGCTTTTGCTTGTAAAAAAACTTATTTTGCTACATATTTTAATAGGAGACAGCATGAAAAAACGAGACAGTGATAAGAATCCTTTTGAAAGAAAGAATCTGGTGAAACTTGCTCCGGCAGCAGTGGTTATTGCTGCTGTGGCTGCAGCAGGTGCTCAGGCTGGCAGCAGTGGAAAAGAAGTGACTTCTGAAACCAGAGAGGTTGTAAAATCCCAGGATCTGGAATCGCTTCTGAAAACAGCCTATTCCTATGAGGCAGCAGATGACGACGCAGAAGAGGAGAGTCTGCTGAAAGCAGGCAAAAATACATCATCATCTTCAAAGAAAAAAACTTCCAAAATTTCAAAGAAAAAAAGTGGTATAAAAAAAGGAAGCTCAAAGACCCTTCCAGTAAAAACGGCTGCATCTTCAGGGGTAGGTCAGGGCTCCACCACTACACCAACTACAGAAGTTCCGGAAGGCGGCTATAAAGATGGAACTTACCAGGGAAGCGGAACTGGCTTTGGAGGAACGATTACCGTACAGGTAACTGTATCAGGTGGGAAAATCACAGCTGTTGATATATTGAGTGCCTCTGGAGAAACAGGCTCTTATTTTGCCTCCGCACAGGGCGTTGTAAGTAAGGTTTTATCAAGCCAGTCCCCGAATGTGGATGCAGTCAGCGGTGCAACTTATTCCTCAAACGGAATTATCCAGGCAGTACAGAACGCCCTTTCACAGGCAGGAAACAGTGATTCTGCCACACCGGCTGCCACACCAACTCCAACGCCAAAACCTGCAAAGAAACCGAAGAAAGATACTTCTGTCAGCTATAAAGATGGCGTATATGAGGGACAGGCAGAAGGCTTTGATGGAACCGTAACGGTAAAGGTTACAATAAAAAATGGAAAAATCAAAAAAATAAGCAACACAAATACAGATACACCTGAATTTTTTAATAAAGCATGGAAAACAATCAAGTCCAATGTGATTTCCAGACAGAGTACTTCTGAAATTGATACTGTAAGTGGTGCAACATTTTCTTCCAATGGAATTCTCGGAGCTTTATCCCAGGCTCTTTCAAGGGCTGATCAATCAGGAACTACAGACTCAAAGGAAGAAGATATAACTCCAACCCCGACTACTGTACCTGATGAAACTGTAACACCAATTCCAACGGAGATTCCACAGCCTACCAAGACTCCGGATAATCCGTCAGATGAACAGCCGGTTGTAAAGCTTTTGAAAGATGGTACCTATACAGGGTCTGCAATGGGATATTCCGGAAAGGTTAACATAACACTGACAATTAAAGACGGAAAAATTACGGAAGTAACCAATACAAACTCAGATACCAGAAGCTTTTTCAATAAGGCATGGAGATCCATACAGCCTAAAATACTGGAAAAGCAGAGTACAGAAGGAATTGACACTGTAAGTGGTGCAACATTTTCTTCTATGGGAATTCTGGATGCGTCCAAAATAGCATTGGAGCAGGCAAAAAATACAGAGGTACAGCCTTCAGTAACGCCAGAGCCCACTGAGGCGCCGGATTCCACCGAGAAGCCAGAACCCACAAATACGCCAAAGCCGACTTCTGTTCCGGAACCAACGACTGCACCGGAGCCTACAGCTGTACCAGAGCCTACTGAAACGCCAGAGCCAACTTCTGTACCGGAACCGACGGATACACCAGAGAATTCTGTAACGCCGGAACCCACAGCTACGCCAGAACCCACGCCTGTGCCTGCTGGTGCATATACAGATGGAACCTACACTGGTATTGGAGAAGGTAATGACGGACCAGACAGTGTACAGGTTACCGTAACAATATCCGGAGGACAGATTGTGGGAGCAACCTATTTTTCCTATGATGATGAAGAATATGTAGATACAGCCTGGGCAGGAATTCTTGGACAGGTTATGGGAAAGCAGTCAGCAGACAGTGTAGATACAGTATCTGGATGCACATATTCTTCCCAGGGAATTATTCAGGCATTTCGAAATGCATTAAATCAGGCAAAAGGAGCATAATCCATGAAATACCAGAGTTTTATTATGAGAGTTTTATGTCTGCTTCTGATCGTTGGCGCCGTCCTTGGCTACAACTCCATGCAGAAAAAAGACAGTGATACCGAAAAAGACCAGCAGATCGCCAGTCTGACAACCAGAGTGGAGGCCTTGGAAAAACAGCAGGATGAGATATTAAGTGCCCTTGAAGAGGCTGCAAAAGCGCAGGAAGAGGCGAAGAAAAAAGCAGAAGAGGAAGCGAAGAATCAAAAAGCACAGGAGAAAGAAATATCTTCCGGGGATGCTTCCGAGGACGCGAAAAAAGATGACGAAAATACAGATGAGACAGAGGCTGAGAACGCTTCTTCTGAGGAAGAAAGTGAAGATCTTGTCTACAAAAACGGAACCTACACAGGAGACGGCCAGGGCTTTGGCGGCAACATCCAGGTTCAGGTTACACTTGAAAATGACACGATTACAGACATTCAGGTGGTAAGTGCACCAGGCGAAGACTCTGCATACCTTTCCCAGGGACAGGGCGTGATCAGCACCATTCTGGCTTCCCAGAGTACAGACGTTGACACCATTTCCGGCGCAACCTTCAGTTCCACTGGAATTATCAACGCTGTAAATGATGCACTTGGAAAGGCGGAAAATCAATGAAAAAGAGACAGAGAAAAATCCGGCTGATCCGCGCCGGCATCCAGCTTCTGTTTTTCATTTTTGCTCCGGCACTTTTTTCCACGGCATTCGCAGGCGTGAAGTCCATTTTTCAGGCAATCGCAGCACATCAGACAATCAGCTGGAATTCCTTTCTGGATGTGACTGCCGTGCTGCTGGTGGTAACCTGCCTGTTCGGACGGCATTTCTGCGGATATGCCTGCGCATTTGGTTCCCTTGGGGATGCATTGTATGAGCTGACTGTGTTTATCCGCCAGAAGGTTTTTCATAAAAAAGGCCGTCACGGATATTCAGAAAAAGCCATTCGTATTTTGCAGAAGGTGAAATATATCTGGCTTCTGGTGCTCCTTGTATCTATCCTTACCGGCTGGTACAGCAAGCTTCAGGGCATGAGCCCCTGGGATGTGTTTTCCATGCTCACCGCTGGCAGACTTCCCGGCGCCGCCTACAAGGTGGGGATTGTGCTGCTGCTTCTGATCATGATCGGAATGTGCACCCAGGAAAGATTTTTCTGCCAGTTCCTCTGCCCAATGGGCGCGATTTTTGCTATAATGCCTATAGCACCCTCTGCACTGTTCAACCGTGACAGAAGCACCTGTCCGGCGAAATGCGGAGCCTGCAAAAAGCGCTGTCCTGCTCATCTGGACATTGACGGTGATACCCTTCTCTCAGGAGAATGTATCTGCTGCCACGCCTGCCAGGGAATCTGCCCGAAGAAGAATATCCGGATCGGGATTCCGAAGATGAAAGATGAGAGCTCTTTTTAAACACGCGCTTGGAAAAGATGGGCGAAAGCTATTGGAAAGTAAGAGAAAATAAAATCAGAAAGAACAGGATATGAGTAAAAAAAGAAGTAAAGTAAGATTTCAGAATGAATTCGATTTAATTAAGGTACATTATAAAAAGCAGTCCAGAGGTCAATCACTTACCTGCTTGGATATGTTTAATGGGAGAAGGCATTTGAGAAAGAGAAGTGCGGCAGGAATCCTCTGGGGCAGCCTGCTTCTCACTGTCATTTCCGCAACAGTACTGGGAAAAACAACTACAGTTGTTTATGCATCTGACGTGGAAAAATACACCAACGCAGATTTCGCAATGGACACGGTAGTTTCCGAAACCCTTTATACCTCAGGCAAGGACATCAACACCCAGATTGGCGAAAAGCTCCGCGAAATGGAAACCACCCTCCTTTCCTGGACAGAGGAAAACTCCCAGATTTCTCAGTTGAACAATGCTGATGGCAAGACCATGGAAGTCTCTGATGAACTTGCCGCCGACCTTGAGAAAATTCGCCAGCTTTCCCAGGAATCCGACGGTGCTTTTGACCCCACCCTTGGAAAAATCATCCGTCTGTGGGACATTGACGGCGAGAATCCTCATGTCCCGGACCAGTCCGAAATTGACACTCTTCTTCCCGAAGTGGGATACGAGAAAATTCAGATGGACGGAAACAATGTAACCCTTCTTGATGGCTGTACCCTGGATCTTGGTGCCGTTGGAAAAGGCATGGGCTGTGACCTGATTATGGACTACCTTAGAAGCCAGCCCGATGTTTCTGGTATGATCCTGAACCTAGGCGGCAGCAGTGTCATGACCTACGGCGAAAAGCCAGACGGTTCCCCCTGGAAAGTAGCCCTCACCGATCCCCGTGACACCGAAGGTGACTACCTTGGCGCCATCACCCTGGACGCCAACCAGTTCCTTTCCACCTCCGGCGACTACGAAAAATACTTCATAGAAGATGGAATCCGCTACCACCACATCCTGGATCCAAAGACCGGCTACCCCGTCCAGAACGGTCTCACCTCCGTCACCATCGTCTGCGACCAGGGCTATCTGGCCGACGGCCTTTCCACCGCCTGCTTCGTCCTTGGTATGGACGCCGCGAAACCTCTTTTAGAGAAATATGATGCAGAAGCCGTATTTGTAGATGAAGACAAAAATGTGTATGTGACAAGTGGACTGATGGATAAATTCGAATTAATGAAAGACGGATACACAGTAAACGAAGCATAAGTTGTCCATGATAGATTCATAGAAAATGATAGCTTACGGAATAACGAAAAGAGCTCCAGAGGATAGTCAAAAACTATCGCCTGGAGCTCTTTTTCAACTAACAGCATTTGGGCTGAATATATTCCTAAGCGGGGCATTCAAGGCGCGCCCTTAATGGAGCGGAGATCCACTGCTTACGAAGACTTAACATCGAAGGCTCTCCTGAGATGTTTAGTCGCAGTTAGCAGTTAGCTCCGCGGAATGTTGCGCCTCCCCGCGTGGAATATATTCAGCCCAGATGCGTACGGTGGTAACATCTCACGGAATTCTCTTAAGCACTTCCTTCGTCAGCACTCCAATCAGCAGTCCTGTAATCACTCCCGACACCATCAGCGCCGGAGCATAATAATACAACAGTCCCACCGTATGCGTTGCCGGAATCGCCACCAGCAGCTGACCGATGTTATGGGAAACGCCACCAGCCACACTTACACCCAGCTGCCCGAATCCAATCTTATTTTTCACAAAAACCATCACAATCAAACTAAGGGTCGCCCCCGCCAGGCTATACATAATACTGGAGCCGCTTCCAAACATAAAACCGATAATAAAAATTCTCACAATGGAAACCAGCGCCGCTTCTTTCCACGTATACCTCTCCAGCACAAAAAGCACCGCCAGATTTGCAAGCCCCAGCTTCATTCCCGGAATTCCCGCAAAAAACGGAATCAACGATTCCACATACCCGAAAATAATGGCAATGGCTGCAAACAGCCCAAGATACGCTGCCTTTTTCTGATCCATCACTTACACCACTGCGTCAAATCCACTCTCGGAATCCTGTGAATCTGAATCGCCCTCTCCCTGAATGACTACTCTGTTTGGCAGGCACACAATATATCCGCCTGCACTGCCCACTGCCGGTTGCTTCATGCAAAGATGATCCGGACAGTCCGCCTCTGTCATCTTTACCTCGCCGTCCTTAATTTCACACACATTGGTATCCCCAATCTGGATCACCTGATCTTCAGCCAGTGAATAAGTTCCATAAAGCTCCCCATCCACCGTAATCTGGATCGACCCATGAGTTCCATGTGGAACCGCATAAACAAAAATACAAAGCACCACTGAAATAACCAATAGTGCACCAATAAATACTGCTTCTTTTTTCTTCAAAAATGATACCTCTTCATTAATCGCTTTAACCAAAATCATTATATCATAGAACCATGTTCCACAAACGAACCATTAGTTTATGATATAAGAAATACAGAGATTTTTCAACCTATTCTAAAATCCATTTTTGAGAAAAAATCGCAACAGAGAGAATGACTGTTATTCACAGAGGAAACGGTAACGGGTGGCTGTTCCTTTCCACACCGCTTTTTATTGTAATTTCCCACGGAATATGCTATTGTATAGTTTGAAAGTCTGTGTGCCGTGCGGATCGCGGGAATGATTTTTCAAACATGTTCCAGGCCGGCGGCATTGTTGGAGAAATGTAACGATTCAGAAAACACTGGACTGTTACACAGAAATATTAGAAAGAAGGTGAAGCTATGGTTGAATTAGACCAGTTCAAGAGCATTCTTGCAACATACACAGAACCATTAGTGGAAGTGAGGGATTCACTTTGACCTGGCTAACAAAGAAAAGCGGGTTGAAGAATTAGAGCGCGAAATGGAAGCGCCTGATTTCTGGGACAATGCAGAAGTATCCCAGAAGAAAATGAAAGAATTAAAGAGCATGAAGGACGACATGGAAACCTATCAGAATCTGGTAACCCAGAAAGAAGATATGGAGACCCTGATCGAGATGAGCTATGAGGAAAATGATCCGTCCATGATCGAAGAAATCCAGGAAATGCTGGATGAGTTCCAGGCACAGTTTGACAGTATCCGCGTGAAGACACTTCTTTCAGGAGAGTATGACGGCGAGAATGCTATTATCAAACTGAACGCAGGAGCTGGTGGAACAGAAGCCTGCGACTGGTGCAGTATGCTGTATCGTATGTATACACGCTGGGCTGAACGCAAGGGCTTTTCAATTGAAGTTCTGGACTATCTGGACGGCGATGAAGCTGGTATCAAATCAGTAACCTTTGAGGTACACGGGGAAAATGCCTACGGCTACCTGAAATCAGAAAAAGGGGTACACCGTCTGGTGCGTATCTCTCCTTTCAATGCCCAGGGTAAGCGTCAGACATCCTTTGTATCTCTGGATGTTATGCCGGATATCGAAGGAGATCTGGATGTGGATATTGATGAGAAAGATCTGCGCATTGATACTTATCGAAGCAGTGGTGCCGGTGGTCAGCACATCAACAAGACATCATCTGCTATCCGTATCACCCATATCCCGACGGGAACAGTAGTGCAGTGTCAGAACGAACGAAGCCAGTTCCAGAACAAGGATAAGGCTATGCAGATGCTGAAAGCCAAGCTGTATCTGTTAAAAAAGGAAGCAAATGCCGAGAAGCTGTCGGATATCCGCGGCGAAGTCAAGGAGATCGGCTGGGGCAACCAAATCCGTTCCTATGTATTGCAGCCTTACACACTGGTTAAGGATCACCGTACCGATGTGGAGACAGGTAATGTGGACGCAGTACTGGATGGCGGACTGG
>OHZI01000429.1_pt1 | contig 12865 bp, 10 predicted proteins | sample 1580511 | NCBI WGS metagenome assembly OHZI01 (sample SAMEA3882508, study PRJEB24775) | human gut metagenome | biome: human-associated habitat; feature: intestine environment; material: feces | place: Netherlands | collected 2009/2010
TCAGTTTACTGACCGCACCGGGATTGGAAAGATCAAGTGCATAGGAAGCAGCAGAGATTTCTTCTGCCTTCCGGAAAATCGTTTCATCCAGAGAATCCGTCTGTAGTTTTTTCAGATAAAGAGAATTTCCGTTGTCTCTGATATCCATGGAAATATCATAATTTTTTTCTGCCTGCAAAATCCAGTCACTGCTGATGATACTCTGCGTTTCCAGATGAGAGATACAGGAGATGGCGTTGTTCTGAAAGGTATTCCACGCATTCTGGCGTGTGCTGTTTTCTGCGATGAAATTACAGGCAGTTGTCATAATAAAAATGACGATGCCAATGATCAGAGCAGAGAAAAAAGTCATTTGAATATGAAGTCTGCGAAACATGAAATATTTACTCCTTTATGAGATTGTATGGTAATTGTATCATGAAAACCTGTAAATAATCTCTAAAAAAATTCCTGTAACCGAGTATAGAGACAATTTAGAGAAAACTCATGTATAATGAAAGATCAGGAGGATGAAAACAGATGAAAATTTTACTGATAGAGGATGACAGGGAACTGGCAGAGAGCATGAGATTTCAGCTCGAAAAAGAAGGCTATGAGACAGATATCTGCGATGACGGAGAAGAAGGGCTTTATTATATGAAAGAACGAAGCCATGATCTGGTGATCCTGGACCGGATGCTCCCGTCCATGGATGGCATCACTGTTTTGCAGGAAGCCAGAAAGAATCATGTTTCCACACCGGTGATCATGCTGACTGCACTGGGGGAATTACAGGATAAACTGACCGGACTGAAAGGCGGCGCAGATGACTATATGGTGAAGCCGTTTGCCTTCGAAGAACTTCTGGCAAGAATACAGTGCATGGTTCGAAGACCCGGAAGATGGGAGGACACGGCAGTATTATCGCTCGGAGATCTTATTTTTGATCCCGAAAGCGGCAGACTGGAAGGAAACGGAAAGGAATGTACCCTTTCCAAACGGGAAGGAGCACTTCTGGAGCTGATGCTTCGAAACGCCGGTCAGACACTTCCGAGAGAGGTAATCCTCAACCGTGTCTGGGGAGCAGACAGCGAGGTGGAGGATGGAAATCTGGATAATTATATTCATTTTCTGAGGCGAAGATTAAAAAGTGTCAGAAGTACACTGAACCTGAAAACCGTCCGGGGAATTGGATATCGGCTGGAAAATTAGAGAAAGTTTAGAGATTTGCCTGTTACAATCCATTTATCCTGAGAGGGACAGAAAGAAAATAAAAACATGGAGGTATATCCTGATATGAGAAAAATAAAAAGGTGGAAACAGGGAATCGCCGTTGCCGGAGTGATCGCACTTACCGGCAGCCTGCTTGCCGGATGTGGCGGTGCAGATGGAAAAAATTCCGGAAGCAAAGGAGAAACAGGAAGCAGCAATCAGGCAGGGAATGCAGATACAGCAGATCTTGTGAATGTAAATACCGACAATTCAGATGGTAAAAAAACAAAAGATGAGAGCGCAAAAGCAATGGGACGTTTTCTGGAAAATGATCTTACAGTACCTGAAAACAGCCAGTTTCTGAGAGATGTCAAAGTACTCGACTCAGGTGCATTGCGCATGGTTTATTACAGTACAGCAGATAACTGTTATTATGCAGCAGATTCTGCAGATAATGGAGAAACCTGGACGAATGGAAAAAGTCTGGAAGAACTGTTGGGGCTTAAGGAGAATCTGGGAGAATATATCAGCGTTGTTTCTGCAGCAGCGGATGGAAGTATATTTGTCGGGGCAGATCTGTCTCCTGACAGGGACAATGAAAATGCACAGACAACAGCCGACAGTGGGGAAGAGGATTCTGCGTATGACAACCTGAAAATGGAATTTTTCTATCTTTCCCCTGATGGAAATGTACAGAAAGTTGATACCGGAGATACGATTCAGTCTTCCTATACATTTCAGGCATGTTTCACAGAGAATGGGACAGTTCTTATCGTAGATCCAGGCAATGGCGTAGCAGAGATCAATCCTTCAGATGGAAGTCTGGTGAGAAGATATGAGGAAGGAATCCGTGTTGATTTTATCGGAACAGCAGGAAAAATGTTGTTTACCATTCAGGATCAGACTCTTCACGGATATGATCTGGATACTGGAAAACCACTGGACAATATCAGCGCGCTTACAGAGCAGATCCAGTCTGATGAGCAGGATGTCAACTGGACAACAACCAGCAGTTTTCCGCTTATGTTCTTAAAGGGAGATGAGGATAACAGCCTTTTTTATATTGATCATACCGGTGTTTACAGATATGTTCTGGGAGGCAGCACAGTGGAACAGATAATCGATGGTTCCTTGACTTCGCTCAGTTCACCGGATACAGGAACTGTAGCATGGGGACAGGACAGCGATGGAAATTTCTATGTGGGCTGTAATGCAGGCGAGGATATCAGAATTTATTCCTATGTATATTCCAAAGATACCCCAACGACACCGGATACAGAGCTGACAGTTTATTCCCTGAAAGACAGTAACTTCATAAAACAGGCAGCAGTGCTTTTCCAGAAAAAATATCCGGATATTTATGTGAATATTGAGGCGGGAATGTCAGGAGATGATTCCGTCACAGATACGGATGCGCTGAAAGTGCTCAATACAGAGATCATGGCCGGAACAGGACCGGATGTTCTGCTGCTGGATGGAATTTCAGAGGATACCTATATAGAGAGAGGAATGCTGGAGGATTTAAGCGGGGTATTAAAAGACGAAGATATCCTGCCAAATATCAAAGATGCATATACAAAAGAGGATGGAAGTATTTATACCATGCCTGTCAAGTTCGGCATTCCGATGATAGAGGGAAATAAGGATATCATCGCCGGAATTACGGATCTGACAACAGAGGCTGATGCAGCGGAAAGCCAGAAAGACAGCTATGGAAAACTGAAATTTTTCAGCTCTTTTTCCATATCACCGTCCGGGATGATACAGGGAACCATAGACAATAGTACATCGGCATGGATGAACGAGGACGGAACCCTCAAAGAAGATGCACTGAAAGAATATCTGGAGCAGGTAAACAGGATCTGGCAGACTCAGAAGGATGCGATAGAAGAGACAAAGAAAGCTTACCAGATGGGTGATGACTGGGCGAATTCAGATCGTTCCGGATATACAAATATTGCAGGATCGATAACGGATCTGCTTGTAAAAGTCAATACAGTGGCGGCAGGCGGTCTGCTTTCGCCGGAGGGTCTGGTGTATCTGGATTCTGCAAAAAAAGTAGATCCGGATCTGGATTACAGACTTCTGAACGGACAAAGCGAGAATTGTTTCTATCCAAGGAGCATTGTGGGAATCAGTGCAAAGGCATCTGAAAAAGAAGCGGCAGAGAAGTTCGTAAAGTTCCTGTTTGAAGAGGAATCCCAGAGAGCAAGCAATGATGAAGGACTGGCTGTAAACAGCAAGGTTTATGAAGATATGGCTTACTGGAAAATGGGAAAATCCAGTGGAGATACCATTGGCTCGATCGGAACCTCTTATGATACGGGAGATGGTAATATCAAACAGCTTGAGATGGACGAGATCATTCCGGAAGATGAAGCAATACAGAACATCATGGATCTGGGAAAAACACTTACTGTACCTGCAAAGAGTAATCAGATCATCCGAAATGCAGTAACGGAATCCGGTGAGAAATACCTCAATGGAGAAACGGGGCTGGATGATGCTGTGAAAGAGATCATGCAGGAAGTAAATCTGTATTTATCTGAATAAGCGGCTGTCTGCTGCTGATTACCCAATACTGCAAGTTAAGGGAGTTTAAGAGAATGAAGATTAATTTAAAAGAACACTTATCTTTAACAGAGAAACGGAACGCAAAATCAGATTTGCTGTTTAGTCGGAAACGAAATCGCAGAAGATGTGCAGCTTTCAGAAATACACAAAAAGGTCTGGCTTTTATTCTTCCGAGTTTTGCAGGTGTCTGCATTTTCTGGCTGATCCCGTATGTGGATGTGATCCGCAGATCTTTTTGCGGGGCAGTGAATGGAGAATTTGTGGGGATAGAGAACTACAGGACGATATTTGCAAACAAAGCGTTTCGTCTGGCAGCAGGCAACACACTTCGGTTCTTCGGAGTGTGTGTGCCGCTGCTGGTGGTATTGTCTCTGATCATAGCAGTCCTGCTTGCAGGGCAGAAAAGATTTACGCAGATTCTGAAAAGTTTCTTTCTTCTGCCAATGGCAATCCCTGTAGCATCAGTGGTACTTCTGTGGAGACTGCTGTTTGACGATCAGGGCTTATGGAATCACCTGCTTCATATGTTATCTGTTCAGACGACTGACTGGATGAATACAGGTGCTTCCTTTTATGTACTGGTGATCAGTTATATATGGAGAAATCTTGGATATGATGTAGTGCTCTGGATGGCAGGATTGTCTGCCATTCCGGCGGCACTTTACGAGGCAGCAAAAGTGGACGGGGCAGGGGAGTGGAAATGTTTTACGAAGATCACACTCCCGAATCTGCTCCCGTCCCTTTTTACGATCGTGGTACTTTCTGTACTCAATGCATTTAAGGTTTTCCGTGAGGCATATCTGGTGGCCGGTGATTATCCGCAGGAAAAAATGTATCTGCTTCAGCATTTGTTTAACAACTGGTACAGGGACCTGTCGCTGGATAAGATGTCGGCTGCGGCAGTGGTGACCGGACTGGTGATTTTTCTGCTGATCCTGGGATTGTGGAAAGCCTGGGGGAAAGGCGGGGCAGAATGAGAAAAGTTATGCAGATATTCCGTATCAGGAAGATAGGAAGCCTGCTCCTTGTACTCCTTGCACTGGTGGCAATATTTCCGGTATTTTTTTCAGTTACAGGATCACTGATGGGGCAGAAGGAATTAAATGATCTTCTGGGGGCGGTACTGACAGCAGACAGTGGATCTGCTTCCGGTCAGGCAGTCAGTTATGTATTCTGGAGAGTACTTCCGCTTTATCCGACGCTGAGATCCTATGTGAAAGTCCTGCTGGATTCTCCGGAGTTTTTTGTGATGTTCTGGAATTCCGTAAAGATTACTGTCGGAGTTCTGGCAGGGCAGATCCTGGTGGGAGTACCGGCAGCGTGGGGATTTGCCAGATATCGTTTTCCGGGAAAAAATCTGCTGTTTATGATCTATGTGGCATTGATGATGATGCCCTTTCAGGTAATGATGCTCAGTAATTATCTGGTTCTGGATCAGATGAAACTTCTGGATCATCTGTGGGGGATTATTCTTCCGGCGGCCTTTTCCACGTTTCCGGTTTTTATCATGTATCGTTTCTTTGAGAGTATTCCGGAGGCACTGATGGAATCTGCGCGGCTGGACGGGGCGGGTGAGCTGCTTATTTTTATCAGAATCGGAATCCCTCTGGGTTCTGCGGGTATCATTTCGGCACTGGTTCTGGGATTTCTGGAATACTGGAATCTGATCGAACAGCCAATGGCATTTCTGAAGACCAAAAGTCTGTGGCCGCTGTCTCTGTACCTTCCACAGATCGATATCTCCCAGACAGGAAAGGCATTTGCGGTATCTGTTCTGGTTCTGATCCCGGCAGTGATCGTTTTTCTGGCAGGGCAGGATTATCTGGAACAAGGGATCATATCCACGGCAATCAAGGAATAGAGCGACAGAAACGAGAGGATTTATCTATGAAGAAAATAAAACTGATAAAAATTCTGGCAGGATTTTTTGCCCTGATGCTTTTGTTTACTTTTCTGTCCAGGGCGGCAGATTCGGTGAATGTAGCACAGGTAGAGACAAAAACAGCTCAGAATCAGGTGATCACGCATGAGGTGACCGGCACAGGTAAAGTGATGGGAACCAGAGAACGGGCAGTTTTTACCCAGGAGGGACAGAAGGTGGAGCAGGTTTATGTGCAGGAAGGACAGAATGTGAAAAAAGGGGATGCGCTGCTGAAGTTTTCTGTAAAATATCTAAAAAAAACCATAAAGGAAAAACAGGATGCCATAGATGTTCTGCAGGGGAAGATCAATGATCTGATCAGTGCAGAGTCTGTGAATCAGCAGAAGAGAAATAATGAGTTTTCAGATGCACAGGAAAATTATAACAGTGCGGTTTCCAGCGGAAATTACAGTGTGCAGGCGGCACAGAATGAGGCAGCCATAGCCAGACAGAAGCTTCAGGATTATTACGCACAGCGGGATGCGGCGCAGAATGACGTACAGGATAAGATACCGGATGAGGAGAAGTTCAGTGATTCCAGCGAGTTTGATGATCCGGAGAACTCCGGTGATTCCGGAAATACGGATCGCACAGATGGCGAAGGGAATAAAAATACATCAGGAAACGGCGACAATTCGAATGCGCAGGACAATTCTCAGGAGCAGGCATTGATTGATGATATCCGGGCGAAAGAGGAGGCGGTCAATGAAGCCATGCTCAGCCGCAGAAGAGAACTTCAGTCAGCAGAGCAGGCAATCCGGGATACGCAGATCGGTGATGCTTCGGATTCCACGCTGGAGAATACGCAGGCGGAACTTGAGACTGCGCAGAAAGATCTGGAAACGTTGCAGAAAGTGCTGGCACGAAAGGGAAAAGTGAAAGCACCCTGTGATGGTGTGATAAAGAGTCTGAGTGCAGTGACAGGAAGCCAGACAGGAGCGGAAGCTGCGGTTGTCCTTTATGAATCCAAAGGAACCTTTCGGTTTCAGGCAGAGGTCAGCAAAGATGATCTGAAATACATAAAGAGTGGCGGAGAGGTAATTTTAAAAGGTGCGGATGAAAAAGAGATTACAGGAGCGAAAGTGGAGTCTGTGAAAGAGGACAGCAGTAATGAAAATCAGTACATTCTTTCTGTACAGGTACCGGAGGGAACTCTTTCCATAGGAGATACTGCGGAATTTACAATTTCTCAGGATGCAGGTCCTTTTAATGTCTGTGTTCCGCTGAGCGCATTGTATGAGGAAAATGGCAGATACTATGTTTATGTGACAGATACACAGAACACCGTCCTGGGTGAGGTACTGGTAGCGCGAAAAACGTATGTGAATGTGAAAGATAAAAATTCTTCCACTGCTGCGCTGGAGAACGGGGATTTATCAAGTGACCAGAAAATCGTGACTTCCAGTGACAGAGAGATCAGCAGCGGCAGCCGGATCAGGCTGCTGGAGGAATGAGTGTCAGAAGTCAGAGTGCCTTTTTAAGGAAAGCCGGTACTCTGACTGTGTGGCTGATTATTTTCTGTATTTATTTTCTGGGAGTCTATAATTATGTGCAGATCAGAAATGATACAGCAGTATCAGTGTTTCTGTCCGCAGCTTATCCTGACAGGAAAGGAGCAGAAAATATCCTGAAGCAGGAAAGAAAAAGTGAGAAGCCTTATGATGTATGTTTTTATGCAGATGCAGGGTTGAGGGAGATTTCTGCGAAAGAAGGAAACCGGCAGGCACAGGCGATGACTGTGTATCTTAAGGGAAATCCCGCAGGGTATGACTGGCAGGCAGCAGCTCTGACAGAAGGTGATCCGGATGGCTGCGTGATTGATGGTACAACTGCCTGGGAGCTCTTTGGCAATAAGGTTCCGGGTGGTCAGATTCTGTTTCAGGGACGTACTTATACTGTCAGGAAAGTTGCGGACTGGGGGCAGAAAATTCTGGTTTTCGGGGCGGCTTCTGCGGATGATACCGAGACGGAACTTTTTTATAATCGTTTGTTTATCAGAAGGAGAAATGGAGAAACCGAAGAAAGTACAGTGAACGGATTTCTGATGAAATACGGACTTCAGGGAACTGTGGTATCCTCGACTTTACCGAAAAATGCAGGACTGGCGGCATTACTGCTGCTTCCGGCGGTTCTTTCTGGCAGTCTGTGGACGGAAATAAGCAGAGAAAAAAAGAACTATACAGTGAAAGATGCAGAGTACTGGTTCTGCAACCTGCTGTACAGTGTAATGGCAGGGACGGTGGTCTGGCTTCTTTTTACACATCTGACCTGGCCGGAGGGATGGATTCCGTCAAGGTGGTCTGACTTTGGGTTCTGGAAAGAAAAGGTGGATCAGGCTGTGGCAGAATTTAAGCTGTATCTGATGCTTCCGAAGACGGTATCCCAGACGGAAGGTATGATTCTTGGCGGGAAAACGGTTTGTGCAGGAGGGGGTTCCTGTTTTCTGTATTTGTTGTGGAAAGTATATGAAAAGGGATATGACAGAATCTCTGACAGAGGAAGGCGAGGGAAGGATTTTCCAGTGGAGCAGAATTAAATCCCTCTGGCAAAGTTCTAAGCAGTTATTAGGCTATCAAGGTTCGTTAATAGTTGCTATTCCAACTGTACATTCAGCTTACCGATATTTGAAAATGTCTCATAGAATTCATTCTTATAAGGGCAGCTGCTGCACAGCTTGAATGTGATATATCTTGCTGAATGAACTACTTTTGCAGCAATCTTCAGCAGTTTTAAACGGACGGTATCAATGCGTTGTTTTCGCATATTTGCTGATAACGCCAATCTTCTAAGGCTAAGGTGTTTACAATACTCATAAAGGGCTCCTTTGTTTGGGATTGTTAAGACTTTGAACACCTTAATTTTACCACAAATGGATGCTCTTTTTTCATTCACTTGATAGGTGAAAAGCAATATTCAGCGAAAATACAGTAACTATGTGGCTTTCAGCCACTTTCACGGCACAGCCGTGAATAATTCAGGTTTATTATAAAGTGGTATCCGTTGGAAGATGGGTTCTGTTTGCAATCGTGGCTTTTCTGATCGTCGGCCTTACACTTGTGTGCAAATTATGCTTAAACGGAATGCCAGTTCCGCTACTGCGGAACTGCTATTCCATTTTTAACGGTACGAAGTACCGCTAGATGATATCATTCTGTTTCACGCATATTTATACCGTTCATCTCCAGACGATATGTATGATGTTTATCTGTGATTCGTGTAAGGCACGCATCAGCGTAGGTATTATCAGCAAACATATCAAACCATGTACTGACTGGAAACTGTGAGATGACTACAGTTGATTTTCTTCCATCCCTGGTGTCAAGGACTTCAAAAAGATCCCGGCATTTATCAAGATCGAGATCCATAAGGCCAAAATCATCGATCACAAGAAGATCCAGCTTGGTCAGCTTATTCAGGTAATCCAGATTTGTGGATTTGATACGTGCCTGTTCCATTTCGCTCATAAGAGTGTTCGCTTTTATATACTTTACACTCTTAGACTGCTTCATTGCAGTTACACAAAAAGCATTGATTAGATAAGTTTTTCCACTGGCGGAAGATCCTGTTACAATGAGATTCTTTCCTTCCTCTATCCAGTGGCAGGTACTCAGTCGCTCTATTGTCTGGGTATCAAGCTGACGTTCTGGACGGTAAATAGTTTCGTCAAGATCTGCCGCCGGGTATCGCAGATGCGCTTCTTTCATCAGACGATTAAAACGTTTATCTGCCCGCGCCTGCCACTCTGCATCAACCATTGCTGTCATGCGTTCCAAAAAAGTGTTTAGATCTGCATTGGGATCTTTCAACTGTTCTTCCAGGATATGTGCCATTTCTGGAACACGGAAACTTTTCAGACGCATGATCAGAGCCTGTTCCTGAGGTGTTAATGTAATGTCATGGGATGAACTCATTTGTATGCCTCCTTTCCACGGATGTTTGTATGGGAAGGAAGTTTTCCGGTTCCGTTTATAGCGCTGCTGGAATGATTATTTTGAACCATGCTAAGTACTTTCTTGAAATAAGAATACTTGCAGGCATTGGCTTCTACGCATTTCTCAGCAGCCTCCTGAACCAGCCTGTGAGGAACATCTTTACAGGAATGGAGCACACCGGCACAGCTGTTGTATGCCTGTTCCTCATGCTTGGAACTGCGGAGTATCCTGTCAATAAGAGTTACCATAGATTCTCCATAAACAGATGCCCACCGTCTGTAATAAGCTCCGTCATGTGCATTCACTTCTTTGTAATACAGGTGTTCTGGAGGCATATGATTGTCATCTGTAATGTAAAGAGGAAAATCACGGTAAGATCTTGGATGGCGGCAGATCAGCCGGTTATACTCATCACAGATCCGTATCTCCGTCATTGTAGCCTTAAGAATTGCAGACTTCCCTTTGTAGGTATACAATACAGAATAGTAGTGGGCATCATACTCAAGGTGGTAATTATCTGGAACTTTAAGAAAGTATTTATAATCACAAAGTGTATAACTTTCGCCTGGAAGCTGGTTCATACGCGGTTTGTCGTACTTTTCGAATCCATTCATGCGGGATTTCCGAATGTCAGATTTTTTCTGGAAAGGACGCTGGTTGATGTCCGCTACGATCTTTTTGACCGCAGCATTCAGAGCTTCCAGAGAGGTATAAGTATCTTTCTTTAATTCTTCTACCAGATGCGTCTCCAAGAAACGCACATGATTTTCAACTGTTGGTTTGCCTTTCGGTTTCCTTGGCGGTGGAGGCAGAATAATCGTATCATAGAAAGTTTCCAGATCTGAAAAAGCTGCCTGCAGCACAAGTTCATCTTTGCTATGCCTGGTAACGGCTGTTTTCAGATTGTCTGGGACAAGATATTTAGGAACAGCCCCATAATAAGACAGTGCATGTACTGTGCCAGCAATAAAATGTGGAAGTTTCTCATCCAGAAAGATCTCTGCATAAACAAGACTGCTAAAACCAAGTGTAGTCGTAAAAATATGAACTTTTCGAAGTTCGCCAGTAGTTGTGTCCAGTAGCAGTTCCGGCTGGTCGCCTACCCAGTCGATATACATCTTTTCACCAGGGATCCGCTCTACAGGCATAGATGTTTTTGAAGTACCATATGTATCTACCAGGAAATCACGATACAGCTTATAAAACTGAGCAAGCTGGTAACCGTTGGGATGCTCTTTTTTATAATCAATCCATAGAAAGCTCAAGTCGGCATGTTTTCCCATTTGGATCATCTGCTCATGTATTTTTTCAAAATCAGGTAATGGAATATCCTTATGTCGAAGGTTTTCTTTTGGATAGATGAGATCAACCACCTTTGAAGCTGGCATTTGTCGAAGATCATCCAGTGATAATCCTGAATCATTGTAACGGTTCATGATTAATGCAATCCCGCTTCGTCCAATCCGGTAACGTTTTTGTACGGCGTCATAACTGACTTTACTGAGTCGAAGTTCTATGACTCCAAGAATAGTATTGTAGTCGTGCATAATAGTTCCTCCTTTGCACTGTGATGAATAATAGTTACATCACAATAATAAAGGAAAAACGTACCGCTTTGAGCAGAAAACGCATACCGCTAAATCAGAATGGATGTACCGCTAATTTCAGAATAGGCGTACCGTTCGAGCAGAATTTGCAATTCTGCAGATTCTTTAGAAACAGAATTTTTCTTTTTTCTGGATTTACCAGAAATCATTTTATGACCGGAGTAGATAGCCATAATCATGCAGAGAAGAGAGCTGCAAGCAAAATATTTGTGAGCAGTTTTCATGTTTTTATAGCCGGTATAAAAGGTTCCAATCATGGCTGCCAATGCACCAAGTGACCAATATTTATGTGCTTTCATCTTAGATTTCTCCTGCGTTTTTTTATTATGATTCAGTTTTTTTCTTTTATTTATAAAGAAATGAGGAACACATCTGGATATAGCGAGATGGTTCCTCTTTTTGTTATGCGGTTTTTTGTACAGCCAGCGCTTCGATTTCTTCTAAGGTCAGGTCTGTAAAAGCGGCAATATCTTCGTAAGTGAGTTTACCGGAGGCCAGCATACGTTTAGCAATTTCAATGCGTTCAGCTTTTCGCATATTTTCCATTTCTCTGCACATAGTCAAAACTCCTTCCTCATCTTCTTTAAAATAACGTACTCTGTCAGCAAGGATTTTATAATACATGTCTTTCGGATTGGTACAGGAAAAATCGTGCATTAGTTTTCCGAGTTCTGTTTCATCTTTGATTTGAGAATTTATATAAATAATATGAGCTTCATCACCGAATGGTTCACCGGTTTCCTGGATGATGCGGTCAACATGATAAATTGGAAGCCCGGCTTTTAATACATCATTTTCGGTAATAAAAATCACATAGGTTTCAGTGAGAGCATCATATTTATCGCCAGCTTCAGTTATATTGGCATCTATAAGACTGCTATTGTATCTTGCACGTTTTGCATCAGCACCACGATCACTTCTTTGAATTTCTATATTATAAATGCGGTTATTGGAATCAACAGCTAATATATCCAAGCGAATAGAACGTCCCTGTAAATTTTTTATATCGTATTGTCCCTGCACAGATTGTACTTTAAGGTCATGTCTTTGCAAAATAATTTGAAGTAGAAATTCCGCACATGCCTTATCTTCAAAAACTTTACTCATAAAATCATCATCTAAAAGACGGAACCCCCTGAGGCGTTGTAGATCTTCTTTATGTTTTTGCTCAAAATCTAATGTTTCTTCTGTATTATCCATTGTAAAAACACCACCTGCTTTCCTTTAGAATGGGACATAGTAAACATGGATTCCTGTATCATTATTTTAACATGGCAAATAGTAATCCTCAATACCTGAATTTTGAAATGACAAATGCCGATAAAAAATAACAGTCTATAAATCTTTTACTTTTTCAATCTGTTCATTCACATCTTTAAGTTGCTGTTCAGTATCTTTTAAAGATTTTCTGGGAGCACTGGTCTGGTCTGATGCCTGATTGAGTTCTACATGGAAATCATCAAGAGAATCATAGCCATGTTCCTGTATGTAGGCAACAGTCTGAGCCATCTGCTTCAAATTGGTGAGCTTTACTTTTTGAGCATAGGCTCCACTTTGCTGTGCTTTAATACAGGTTTGCAGATCTATGACAAGCCGGAGATCTGATTTTATGAAAATGAATGGTGTAGAGATAGCAGAAG
>OHZI01000440.1_pt1 | contig 12719 bp, 8 predicted proteins | sample 1580511 | NCBI WGS metagenome assembly OHZI01 (sample SAMEA3882508, study PRJEB24775) | human gut metagenome | biome: human-associated habitat; feature: intestine environment; material: feces | place: Netherlands | collected 2009/2010
TATTTCATATAACAGTTTATTTGCCCCAAAACGGCGGCTGTTTCCAGCCGCCAGCATGATCATTGCAATTTTCAAAACAATTTATTCCTCCAAAAGGCTTCCGTAAGCCGCTACTGTATTCTTCCTTTCCAGTTCCTCAACAATGTGCTCTGCAGGTTCTTTCTCTCTGAGTATATCTGACTTATTCAGATACACTCTGTATACTCTTTCTTCCACATCCTTAAAAAGTCCGCAGATAGAAGTCGCAATCTTTACAATATCTTCTTCAGTGATCGGAGCTTCCAGACTTTTCCTGAGAAATTCCGAGGTACGTTCCATACGGTAAGCACTCTGACTGATCGGCTGTCCCAGACAGTCCAGCCCGATCACACTGATCACAATGTCCGCACATCTGGGGATTACAGGCTCCCATTTCTCCGGAACCTTTACCGGATGATGCTTTGCTCCGTCCGCTTCCACAAGCATTACATCGCACAATTCTCTCAGTTCTTCCAGTTTTTCCTCTGTCAGAGACGCATATTTACCGGTATCCTCCTCATATTCCGCAGCAATCACATATCTTTCTTTGTCCAGAAGTTCTTTTACCCTGACTGCATCTCCGCCCCTGGCAAACGGAAGTTCAGATTCTCCTGCCATATGGGTGGTCGTGGTAATGATCACTCTCTTTCCCTTATCGATCAGTTCATCTGTAAGACGGTAGATCAGGCTGGTTTTGCCGCCGCCGCCAACTACAGCGATCACAGGGTATTTTTCATAATCAATCTGCAGCAGTTCCAGAAAATCGATCTGGTGCTTCATATGGCATCACTCCTTCTGAAAGCAGGATTTCCAATACACTGCCGGCAATACAGCGGGCCTTGTCGGAAATCGTGAAACAGTTTTTCTTTTGTTCTTTGCGCGGATCAATATCTGCAATTTTCATCCCCTTCGGCACTGTAAATCCATCTCTGATCATGCCACGCAAAACTCCTGTAAGAGAAGCCCTGACAGGTGTATCTCCGATCCAGGCAAGGACCTGATCCTTCTCCACGATATCTGCAATCTTTGAGATACAATGGATTTCCCCTGCCGCAGGAGCATGGAGCACGCGCTCTTTTCCAAATCCTCCAATGATACCCGGAACTCCTGTGTTTGGCATAGCAGCGCCTTTTGTGATGATTCTGGCAAGATTGTGGCCTCTCATAGTCTCCACTACATAATCCACATCCTTACCTGCCACAAATCCCGGTCCAAGACCAACGGTTAGATTTGCCATCTCTCTGGTGGTTCCAAGATTCTTTTTTGCAAGAATTGCATCTATCAGTGCTGCAGGTCTGTATTTCTTAAGGACAGTTCCTTCTGTGTCTGCCATAAGAGGAATCTCCCCGGCTTTCCAGACTGCCTCGCATTCCTCTACACTGTCAACTTTTCTGCAGAGAACTCCTTCCACAGAAGACTGCCCGTCGTAAACAGCCTCGCAAAAAGAAACCATTCGCCTGATCGCAGTGGGTTTCTCACATTCCAGTACCAGAAGACGGTAGCCACATCGGTATAATCTGTGGATCGTACCGCTGGCCAGATCACCGCCACCTCTTATTATTACAACATTTTCCGGTTTATTGTCAGATTTTGGAACATTTGTGTATCTGTTTGTCATCTTACTGTCTTTCCTCTTCTTGTCTCATTTTCATCCATTACTTTTTCCACCGCATTTACAATGTTCTCATAACCTGTGCAGCGGCAGAGATTTCCTGCCATATGTTTCCGAATCGCATCTCTTGATAATTTCTCTCCACGTTCCAGTAAAACAGTGGCAGACATGATAAATCCGGGAGTGCAGAAACCGCACTGTATGGCACCTTCTTCGATAAATGCATCCTGAATCCTGGTAAGTTCTCCGTTTTTCTCCAGACCTTCCAGTGTACGGATATTTTTACCCTCCGCCCAGACTGCCAGATAAATACAGGAGTCAATAGTCTCTCCGTCTATGATTACTGTACAGGCACCACATTCTCCTACTTCACAGCCCTTTTTTACAGAAGTCAGTCCAAGCCGGTTGCGAAGCATATCAAGCAGTGACTCCCTTACATCTACATATTCTTCAACTTCTCTTCCGTTTACTGTACATCGTACAAGCTGCATCTGCTTTTTCATATGCGGTCACCTCCTGCAAGTTCTACGGTACGTCTCAATGCCCGTGCCGCAATTTCTCCGCCGATCTGAAGACGAAATGCCCTGGATGCTCTCCAGGAATCTCTCGGATTGATTTCCTCCCGGATCAGCTGTGCTGTCTTTTCATACAGGCTTTCTTCTATCTTCATGCCCTTCAAAGCCTCTTCTGCCTTTGTGCAGCAATACGGAACCGGAGCTGCAACTCCAAAGGTAATGCGCACATCTTCTATCACTCCTGCCTGTTGATCTACCTTGCTCACCACACTACAGCTGATCGTTGCGATATCCATGGCATTTCGCATGGAATACTTAATATAATGACCATGATACCCTTCATATTCTTTTGCAGGAATGATCACATAGGTTAGGATCTCGCCCTGCCGCAGATCCACCCTGCCGGGTCCAAGATAGAAATCTTTTACAGGTACAAGACGGCCTTCCTTTCCATCTTCCAGCCTCAGCAGTGCGTTCAGGGAAAATACGGTCGGTGCACTGTCCGCACTGACTGCTCCGTTGCAGATGTTTCCACCGATAGTACCAATATTTCGTACCTGTGGTCCTCCTACCTGATCTACAGCCTCGCCAAGAACCGGAATATATTTCCTGATAATTGCATCATTTGTTATATGTGAGAAGACAGTTCCGGCACCAATATAAATATCTCCGTTATCCGCCATTTTTACACCCTGGATTTCTTTGATCCCATGGATGCTCACCAGAGAAGTTCCGGCAAATTTTCCCTCCCGGATCTTGATTAGCACATCACTTCCTCCGGAAATGATCCTGGCATCCGGATGTTCATTCAGTAATCTCACAGCATCTTTTACACTTTTAGCCTGATAATAGTTCTCAATATCGTACATAAAATCCCCTCCCCTCTAAATAAGTCCGGCCTTCATAAAGCCATCGATCAGTCTCTGTGGTGTCAGAGGATTTTCATTAAAGGCTACACCTGTTGCATGAAGTACTGCATTACGGATTGCCGGTGCACCCGGAATTGCCGGCGGTTCACCCAGTGCTTTGTTTCCGAAAGGTCCAACCGGATCATCAAGTTCCACAAAATCCGCCTTGATATCAGGAGTATCCATCATTGTCATCAGTTTATAGTCCAGCAGGGTTCCGTTCAGTGGTCTTCCTGTTTTCTCATCCAGAATGAGCTGCTCCGACAGACCGTATCCCATTCCCATAGACATACCGCCCTGTACCTGCATTTCAGCCAGTTTCGGATTAATAAGTTTACCGCTGTCATGCACATTAATGATATGAAGGATTTTGATCTTGCCAAGCTTTATATCGACTTCCACTTCAGCAAAGCAGCATCCTGTGGCAATCGTATTTTTCTTTACCTGCTCGGAAACCTCTGCTGTAATAACAGAAGAATTGCCAAGACTGTAATAACTTTCCAATGCAAGATTTCCAAGAGATATTGCAGGATCCTTTCCTGCCATGATCCACCCATGATCAAGCCTCAGCTTCCTTGTCTCTTCAGGCAACAGCTCTTTTGCATAATCCAGAATCTTTTTCTTCAGAAGATTTGCGCAGTCTTTAACAACTGTTCCTGTTACAAACGACTGTCTGGATGCATAGGCACCGGTATCAAATGGCGTTACATCAGTATCCTGGACTGTCTGGATATGAATATCACTGATATCCATATTTAAAACCTCAGCCGTCATCTGGGAAAATACCGTATCAGCGCCCTGACCGATTTCAGTAGCTCCCAGCATCAGTCCAACACTTCCATCCTGATTCAGAGTCATTCTTGCACCTGCAATTTCCAGTGAGATCGGCCATACACCTGTCTTATAGGAGAAAAGTGACATTCCGACGCCTCTGCGGATATTACCTGTCTGGTTTGTATATTCTTTTCGTTTTTCTTCCCAGTGGATATAATCTGCACCTTTTTCCAGACATTCAAAAATCCCGTTGGTGTTTGCTGCGATCGGCTTCAGGTAAGCATCCTCATAATATCCTTTGATAAGATTTTTCTTTCTGAACTCCAGAGGATCCATCCCGATCTCTTTTGCAATATCATCCATAAAGCACTCAATTGCAAAACATACCTGCGGGATCCCGTATCCACGCATCGCTCCGCCTACCGGTGTATTCGTATAGACAGTATATGCCTCTCCTTTGATATTCGGACATGCATACTGCAGCCTCCAAGCAGTCAGGCCATTGGCTGCTATGGCGTGTCCATGGGAGGCATATGCTCCCTGATTGGAAATAGCCAGCATATCCTTTGCCAGAAGATGCCCCTCACTGTCAACACCTGCCGTCAGATCATACTCAATAGAATGACGGGTTCTGGTGTTGCAGAAAGTTTCCTCTCTGGTTATATCGAGTTTGACCGGTCTGCCGCCAACCTGCGTGGTAAGAAACGCATTTAACGGTTCATACAGCACATCCTGCTTATTTCCGAATCCTCCACCTATGTATGGCTTAATGACTCTGATCTTTCCCCATGGGATCCCAAGAGCCTGCCCGATCACACGCCGGACAATATGCGGAATCTGAGTGGAAGTCACAACTATGATCCTGCCATTTTCCATGTATGCACAGGAAATCGGATTCTCAATGTGGCAGTGCTGCACGATCGGGGTTTTATAACTGCGTTTTATAACTGTTTCGGATTCCTTCAGCCCTTCTTCCACATTTCCGATAAAGTAATTGGAACGGACAAGTACATTGTCCTTTTTGTCGAGATGGATTGGCGGTTTGCTTCCATACATGGATTTACGCGGATGGATTTCTACCGGATATTCTTCATATTCAACTTCGATCAGGCGCAATGCCCTCTGGGCTGTGATTTCATCTTCTGCCACTACAGCAGCAATATCATCTCCGTAATAACGGACTCTTCCGGTAAGGATATTGCGGTCTGCAACATCCTGATGTGCCAGCTCCACAGACCAAGGATGTCCCGGCGTAGGATAACAATGATTCGGTACGTCTTTAAAAGTAACCACTTTTACTACGCCGTCCAGAGCCTCTGCTTTACTGGTATCGATTGATTTTACGATACCGTTTCCGATCTTTGCGTGATAGATTTTTGCCACCAGACAGTTGGCAGGAACCAGGTCATCAGTAAATTTTGCACGTCCTGTAACTTTGTCATAGGCATCTACTCTTGGAACACTCTTTCCAATCATGTTTTCACCTTCTCTGTATTTATTTTTGGTTATTATATAGAAGGAGCCGGACACACCCCAAGGTATCTGTCTGTTCCCCTCAGGACTTATGTCCGGCTCCGAACCATGCTACTTTCCTCCACCTTTTTTCTGACATCAGGCGAATTTACTTTTTATTTGCATAATTGTTATCTGTTTTCTGATTTGAGTATAGCATATTTGGATATGAAATTGCAATCTTTTATTCAATTTTTACGTATTATTTTCCTATTAACGAAGTTGTCTGATTGGGTTACTGTTCACTGAGAATATCCTTTGCAATGTATTACTAAGAACAGAGTGAACAGTAACCTGATTTACTTAACGTATTTCTGTCAATATTCCATGCAGGTCGCGGATAACGTGTCTTGGGCATTTCACTGCGCACATACCACAGCTCAGACATATGGATTCCTCGATCACTGCACAGTTGTCTTTTACTTTTATCGCACCGGCTGTGCAGGTCTTCTCGCAGATTCCGCAGCCGATACAGCTGACGTTACATTGCTTCTTTGCTTCTGCACCTTTTTTCTTATTGGAACATTTTACCACAATGTAGTTTGCACACTCATGGACATGGATCACTTTCTGCGGGCAGACTTTCGCGCAGGCACCACAGCCAATGCATTTCTCCTCATCCACTTCCGCCACACCATACTCATTGATGGAAATGGCTCCGAATTTACATTTATCTATACAGGCTTTACATCCGATACATCCATCTGCACAGCCGGCCTCACCTTCGGCTGATCTGCATCCCCCATTACATGCAACTACAGCCGCGCGATATGGAAATTTCTTCTTTACTGCCATATTCAGCACTTCCTTTCATATGGTGTTCCGGTCAGAGGAAGACTATACTGTCTTTCACCATTCCATCTGAAATATGCATCTGCAATTGCAGGTGCAGTTGGGATAGAGGTGATCTCACCGATTCCAATGGCACCACAGGCTACATTCAGTCCCGGTTTGTCAACAACGATGGCATCGATTTTCGGAATCTCATGAGAGCGGAACAGACCAAGCGATCCATACTTGTCAATTGGTTTACAGTTCTCATCGATCGGATAACGCTCTCTCAGTGCAAATCCTATGGACATCACTACGCCGCCCTCGATCTGGCCTTCACAGGACAGTGGATTGACTGCTTTGCCCACATCATGAGCAGCAACCATTTCCTCAATCTTACCTGTTTTCTTATCCAGGATACATACCTGCGTCGCATAGCCGTAAGCTACATGTGAAACAGGATTCGGCACATTTGCGCCAAGAGGATCTGTCTTTGCAAGATATTCCCCATAATAAATTTTGCCGATCACATCATCAATGGTCTTACCTGCATTGCGGTCCTCCATAACCTTATCGCAGGCTCTGCGGCAGGCTTCTCCTGTTACCAGAGTCTGTCTGGAGCCGGAAGTTGTACCTGAATCCGGTGCGAACCAGGTATTACTTCTCTCATATACAATATCTTCATGCTTCAGATCTGTATTGGTGACTACCATCTGTGTCAGGACTGTACCAAGTCCCTGGCCGATACAGGAAGCACCGGAATAGATGTGCAGCTTTTTATCTTTCTCAAATACGAGTTTCACGCGGCCTGTATCCGGGATACCGACACCAACACCGGCATTCTTCATGGCGCAGCCGATTCCCACCGGTTTTCCTTCTTCCAGGGCAGCATCATACTTCTTCTTTACAGCTTCCAGTGTCTCCACAAGACCTGTGGAATTATCTACGATCTGACCATTCGGAAGCGTCTCACCGGGACGGATCGCATTGCGGTAACGGATTTCCCATGGAGTGATACCTACTTTGTCTGCCATCATATTCAGCAGGGTTTCTGTTGCAAAACAGGTCTGGGTTACACCAAACCCGCGAAACGCTCCGGCAGGCGGATTGTTGGTATAATAAGCAGTTCCTTCAATCTCGAAATTCTCATAATGATAGGGACCTGCCGCATGAGTACATGCACGTTCCAGCACAGGACCGCCAAGTGAGGCAAATGCACCTGTATCTGATGCTACTTTCGCTTTTACCCCCATGATATTGCCGTTCTCATCGCAACCCATGGTCATATCCATATAAAACGGATGACGCTTCGGATGAACCAGCAGGGATTCTGCTCTGGCCAGTTTCATCTTCACCGGTTTCTTAGTAGCATAAGTGAGCAGAGCAGCCAGATGCTGTACTGTCATATCTTCCTTTCCGCCGAATCCGCCGCCTACAAGTGCATTCTGTACCTTTACTCTGTCCGTTCCAAGTAACAGGGAACACTCATGTAATGTCTGGTGTGCAGACTGATCTGTGGAATATACGAAAATATCTCCGTCCTCATCATACAAAGCCACTGCGCACTCAGGCTCAAGAAATGCATGTTCTGTCCATGGGGTTTCAAAATGATGACTGATCACATATTTGGAATTACGGATTGCTTCATCTGCATTTCCTCTGCTGATATGTTTATGTGCACAGATATTATTTTCTTCTTCATCAAATACCTTCGGTGCATCCTCTGCCGCTGCTTCCTCAATTGTACGAATATGAGGCAGCACTTCATATTTTACTTTGATCAGTTTCTTAGCTTTCTCAGCTGTTTCTCTGTCTTTTGCAGCAATAACGGCAATGGCATCTCCAAGATAATGTGTCAGACCCCCTACAGGTATCAGTGAATACTGATCATGTTTCAGATGTCCGATCTTATTCTCTCCCGGAATGTCCTCTGCTGTTAATACCGCTTCTACCCCGGAAAGTGCCTTTGCTGCTGCTGTATCGATCTCAAGTACACGTGCACGTGGATATTTACTTCTGAGTGCCACCCCATACAGCATTCCGTCAAAGTAAAAATCATCCGGATATTTGCCGGTTCCCAGTACTTTCTCCTCCACATCCACTCTGGATACTCTGTGTCCTATATTCCAGTCCGGATCCAGATCATCCGGGATCACACCCGTCTTTAAAACTTTCGCAGCCAGCCTTACTGCATCCATAATTTTTACATAGCCCGTGCAGCGGCAATAGTTATTGCGCAGTGCATATTTAATCTCATCATCTGTGGGCTCTTTGTTCACGTCCAGAAGAGCCTTTGTACACATTACCATACCCGGAATACAGAATCCACACTGAACAGCACCTGCTTTTCCATAAGCGTAGGTATAGACTTCCCTCTCCCATTCAGTCAGTCCTTCTACTGTGATCACTGTCCTGCTATCCAGTAAATCTGTGTTTTTCCGTCAATTATAACTGTACAGGCTCCGCAGGCTCCTTCACTGCAGCCGTCCTTCACTGAAGTCAGATGAAGTTCATCCCTCAAAAAGCGCAGTAGTTTCTGATTTCCGGTCGGTTCGACCTTTTGTCCATTGACTGTAAATACTGCCATATCGGACTCTCCTTTCTTTTTCGCACGTCTGCCAATTAGGGCAGTCAGCCAGAGTTTACCTCTTTCTGTTTTTTATCTGCCTGTGATACCGCATGAATTTATTACAAAAGTAACATACGGCCGCGATTCAGCCTGATATGCAACACTGTCCACAGCCTTTTTCTGCTGTGGACAGCGTTAAATATTTCTTTATAAGTTATCTGATATTACAAAATTAAATTTTTTTCCAGCTCTTGATTCCTGTTGTCACTATGATTATTATTTCATGATCAGATAGCTGTAATCATCGATTACTGCACAGATCAGTCTGCGAAGACCTTCGTACAACTTATCATTTGCATCATCTGCCTTGCAGTCGGAAATCTGACCAAGGAGACGAACCTTGCACTCTTTTGTCTCCGGATTGATCACTGCAAATCCATCATTTGTGCTGTCTGCCATATCTGCCTCAGAAGCGAATAATGTGAATTTATCCTTGTACGGTGCACTTGCATATGGACAGAAGCTCTTGCAGTTGCCGCATTCATTACACATGTAATCCACATGGATCACCTGATTCATTGCCATTCCCGGAACTTTGATGGAGATGTTTGCTCTGTTTGGACATACATCTACACAATTCTCACAGACTTTATTACAGGTCAGACAGCGCTCACTTTCGTTCGCAGCGTCCTTGCTTTCTTTGAGTATTGCTTTTTTGGAGTAACAGTCTTTTTCTGTTCCCGGTACAGGCTGTCCTTTTACAATATCATGTCCAAGGATTGCTTTTGCAGCAACCTGTGCGTCGCGGATCGCTTCTACGATCGTAGCAGCTCCCCTTGCACCGTCACCGACAACGTAAACGCCTTCTGCACTTGTCTCCATTGTCTTATCATTGATGCGGGCTTTTCCACGCTCATTGACCGCAATACCATTTGCTTCATAGAACTCAGTCGGAACTTTCTCGCCAACTGCAACGATCACTGTATCAGCCAAAACTTCTTCTGTTTCGCCCGTTTCTGTTACACTTGCACGTCCGGAAGCATCCATGCTGCCAAGTTCCATCTTCTTACAGAGCAGTTTGCCGTTTTCCAGAGATACAGGAGAAAGAAGTTCTTTGAACTCTACGCCCTCTTCCAGTACTTCCAGTAACTCATCTTCTGCTGCTGGCATATAGCGTTTGGTTCTTCTGTATACCAGGTAAACATGTTCTACACCTTCTGTACGTTTCGCAGCTCTTGCAGTATCCATGGCAGTGTTACCGCCACCGATCACAACTACGTTTTTACCCAGCGCAACCTTACCGCCAGTTGCTTTGAAATCTCTTAAGAATTTCAGAGCATTGATGGTTTCACCCTTTTCAAGCTTCAGAGTACCCGGTTTATTTGCACCTGTTGCAACGATCACTGCGTCATAACCCTGTGCTTTTAATTCCTGTACGGATTTCACTTCTGTACCTGTTTTGATCTCCACACCCATCTTCTGGATGAAGGAAACATCTTTATCGATTGCATCATCAGAGATACGGAATCCCGGGATCACATAACGGATCACGCCGCCGGCTTTCTCTTCTTTCTCAAATACTGTTACAGAAGCACCTGCTCTTGCAAGGAAGTATGCAGAAGCAATACCTGCAGGACCTGCACCTACAACAGCTACTTTCTTACCGTCTGCTGTGCCTGCTTTGATCTCACCGATCACTGTATCATATCCGTTTTGTGCTGCGATGAGCTTAGTGTTGCGGATATTTACAGGTTCTTCATAGAAGTTACGTGTACATTTGTACATACAGTTGTGCGCACAGAGAGTACCTGTGATAAATGGAAGTGCATTTTTCTCAAGGATAACTCTTAATGCCTGTGCATAATCGCCTTCTCCTGCCAGCTTCACATAGGTTGTGATATCCTGGTGGATCGGACATCCTTCTTCGCATGGAGCAAAGAAACAGTCAAGGAGCGGAACCTCTGAATCAGTTTTTCTCTTAGGAAGCGGTTTGATGCTCTTTACATGGTGAGCGTCTTTTTTCGCATCCTCGGCCAGCTGCTCAAGTGCAGCTACATCAATGCCTTTCCATTCTTTCACACCGTCAGCCATTACTTTCTCTGCCATCTGGGTAAATCTCTGATATCCGCCCGGCTTCAGAAGTGTAGTTGCCACTGTTACAGGCCATACACCACATCCGACGATACGGTCGATATTATAGTAATCAGCACCGCCTGAATAAGCGATACGGAGTTTTCCGCCAAATTCCCGGGAAAGTCTGGCTGCAAGAGAAATAGATAACGGGAAAAGAGATTTTCCGGACATATACATTTCTTCGCTTGGAAGTTCATTTCTTGTAACATCTACAGGGAATGTATTGGTGATCTTCACACCAAACGCAAGGTTCAGTTCATCTGCAAGTGCCTGCAGTCTCTTAAACATCGGGATCGCATCTTCGTACTGTAAGTCATCTTTGAAATGGAAATCACCGAATACCATATAATCATATCCCATGTCATCCATGGTCTTTCTGGCAAATTCATATCCCAGGAGAGTCGGGTTACATTTGATAAATGTGTTCAGATGTTTCTCTTTAAACAGATGATTTGCAATGCTCTCAATCTCGTTTGGAGGACATCCATGGAGAGTAGAGATTGTTGCGGAATTACAGATATCAGACGGAATCGCCTCAATATCCTCTTTTGTAACTTTTTCAAATTTATCTACATTGTCCAATAACCACTGTTTACATTCTTTAAAGATTTCAGTATCTTTTGCTTCCATCATACTGTCAATGAAAGTATTAACCTTTGGCTCTTTGATCCCTGCAAGATCATATCCAACGGAAATATTGAACTGGAATCCGTCCTGTGCACCCAGATCAAATTCTTTGGCGATCACATGCAGGATAAACCATGCTTTAATATATTCTCCCATTGCCTGAGGAACATAAAGCTCTGTAGACCATTCACAGTTATATCCTTCATCATCTGCAAGGATACATGGTCTGTTGATACAGGCTGCAAGCTCTGCACCGTCCATCTTCTGAACTGTTTTCAGCTCAAAGAAACGTGCGCCTGCATAGTAAGAAGCAACAATGTTCTGTGTTAACTGTGTATGCGGTCCTGCAGCAGGTCCGATCGGTGTTTCCAGATTTCTCTCAAATATATTCAGCTTCCTGTCAGTTTCCGCTGCATAAGCTCTGTGTTGTCCGAAAACTGTTCCTTTGGTTTTCTTTTCTTCTAATACCCAGTTCATTAACTGTTCAAAGGGCATACAGGTCATGACTTCACTCATAATCCGATCCTCCATTATTTCATACGGTATGGCTTCTCTCCATCCGTTCTATATTTTATTTACATTTATTTTTGCCAGGCAGAAAACTTATCTTTTTTACAATTCTTTACAGATTAACCATTAATATCATTTGCAAGTTCTTTTGCAGCCTGACGGCAGTCTGCCATAACTTTTGCCTCGTCGCATACAAGGACTTCGCGGTCTTTCATCAGGACTTTACCGTTACATACAGTAGTCTGGACCATGCTTCCGTTTACACCGAACATCAGATGTCCGTTAATGTTGCTTTCATTCATTGGTGTCAGCGGATCATAATCGATCACGATCACGTCTGCTGCCGCACCCTCTTTCAGGACACCGAGCTGTTTCTTAAAGTATCTGTTTGCAATCTTTGCATTTCCTTCAAAAAGCATCTGTGGAACTTCTCCCCAGGCTGCGTTCGGGTCGCAGAGGCTGTGTTTGTGTAAAACATTTGCAACCTTCCAGGATTCCATCATATCATGAGTATATCCGTCTGTACCAAGACCTGTGAGGATTCCCTTCTGTACCATTCTCATGGTTGGAGGACATCCGCATGCATTACCCATGTTAGATTCCGGGTTATGTACAACCATGGTATCTGTATCTTTGATCAGATCCATTTCATGTTCATTCACATAGATACAGTGACCGAGTAAAGTCTTCGGTCCAAGGATGTTCCAGTCATGAAGACGGTCAACAATACGTTTGCCATGCTCTTTCAGACACTGATGGAGATCGTAAAT
>OHZI01000450.1_pt1 | contig 12557 bp, 5 predicted proteins | sample 1580511 | NCBI WGS metagenome assembly OHZI01 (sample SAMEA3882508, study PRJEB24775) | human gut metagenome | biome: human-associated habitat; feature: intestine environment; material: feces | place: Netherlands | collected 2009/2010
GTCGACGACGAGGAGCTGCTGGATCTGGTCGAGATGGAGATCCGTGAGCTGCTGAACGAGTACGACTTCGATGGCGACAACACCCCCATCATCCGTGGTTCTGCTCTGAAGGCTCTGGAGTCCACCAGCACCGATCCCAACGCCCCCGAGTACAAGTGCATTTGGGAGCTGATGGACGCTGTTGACAGCTACATCCCCACTCCTGATCGTGCTGCTGACAAGCCCTTCCTGATGCCCGTTGAGGACGTTATGACCATCTCCGGCCGTGGCACCGTTGCTACCGGTCGTGTTGAGCGTGGTACTGCTCATGTCGGCGATCAGATGGAAATCGTTGGTCTGAAGGAAGAGAAGCTGACCACCACCATCACTGGTCTGGAAATGTTCCGCAAGAGCCTCGAGTTCGCTCAGGCTGGCGACAACATCGGCGCTCTGCTGCGTGGTATTGACCGTGACCAGATCGAGCGTGGCCAGGTTCTGGCTGTTCCCGGCTCTGTTCATCCCCACACCACTTTCGATGGCCATGTTTACGTCCTGAAGAAGGAAGAAGGCGGCCGTCATACCCCGTTCTTCAACAACTATCGTCCTCAGTTCTACTTCCGTACCACCGACGTTACCGGCATCATCACCCTGCCCGAAGGCACTGAGATGTGCATGCCCGGCGACAACGTTGATATGCACGTTGAGCTGATCACCCCGGTTGCCATGGAAGAAGGCATGCGTTTCGCTATCCGCGAAGGCGGCCACACTGTTGGTTCCGGCGTTGTTTCCAAGATCGAGAAGTAATTTTCGGCTTGTGATATAGCTTTCAAGGCTCCTGCTGTTAAGGCAGGGGCCTTTTTGTTGTGTACGACTTATGGGACGGGGAGGGGGCAAAGGCCGGGTGTGGAAGACCAAGGAAGGCATCATGAAAACATCAGGAATTGTAGATAGGGGAGAGGACACCATTCGGAACTTTGAAAAAGTGGAGCAGAAGGGGGCACTCACACCGCCCTACCTTGGGAAGGTGTATTTCAGGTCGCGGTTAAGGGGCAAGGGTTGATCTATCCCTAAGTTTTCGGAACGGTCAGGAAGGCTCTCTACAGTACAATTTATAATGGGTAATTCTCAACCTACAATTTTCCCTTCAAGTTTCCTCCAATCTCTGCCAAATCTCTCAACAACAAGCCAAACCGAAATGGCAAAAAATGCGCGATCACAATACCGGGTGATTGGATTAAGAGATTGCAAAGAACATTATCGGGGTAAATGTTCAATCATTTGATAAAATCAGGAATAAACCATTCAAAAATGTTAATAAATACCGCCAAAGGGTCACCGCACCGCAGCGCAAATAATGTGCGAAAAACAGGTTTCAGTTGATTCAAGGAGAAAAATTTAGATAGAAACCGCTCTAATTAACTATGCAAATTCTGGCAACTGTGATATAATGTATATACCTAGATGTGTCGGAAAGGTTATCATTTGCGGGACCAAGGCATGCAGCCGGTACAACGTTTTGTCAGCCGCTGTGCCGGGGCCAAAAGCCCCAAAAGCAGGCCGCAGCCCGGCAGGGGATCGCCAGACCGAGGGAGCACAACCAGGCGTTTTGCAATCAACACCTGCAAAGTGCCGCACATCTGCCGTACCACTTTTCACACAAAAGGGGAAAGTAGTAACACTTAAGGGAGGATAAAACTATGAAGAAAAACCTTCAGCGTTTTGGTGCATCCGTGTTGGCAGCAGCCATGGTTGCCCAAAGCGTGGCGCTTCCCGCAGCAGCCGAAACTACCAAGATTGATTCTTCGGTAGCGCAGTCTGTTGCAGCTAGCGCAGCAAGCGCGGCCAGCGCTGTGCAGTCCCTGCCCAAGTTCACCAGCACCGCAGACCTGATCAAGCAGACAGCCCAAACGCTGGCTGCCCAGGGCGAAGTGCATGAACTGGAGCAGGACGATGCCAAGCTGGAAGCGACTGCACAGAGCAAGGCGGGCATGAGCCTTGCAGCGTTGGAAAATGCATTGGCCGATGCCATGTACGCCAACGCCGCAGCCGGCAAGATCAACACCGAAGCCTATGGCCTGAACAAGGACGAGATGGCATCGGTGATGGCTGCCACCATCAAAACGTATCATCTGTCCAGCGCCGTTACCGACCTGGGCTATGAGACGAACGCCGCAGGCGTTGTGACCGCCGTTACCTTTACCGGCAGCTCCGGCATGACCTCTGCGATGGAGTCCATGACCAACAGCGATGATGAAGTGATTGCGCAGCAGGCTGACAGCTACGCACAGGCTTACGTTGCTGAAAACTCCGATACCTTTGCGGCCAGCGCCGCTGCAGACGGCCATACCTATGGCGAGCCGAAATGGTACTGGAATGACACCAACCCGGAGGATGGCCACACCCATACCTGGAAGGAAACCCCCGATGGTTACTGGACCAAGACCGATGACGGCTGGGCTTACACCGCTGTGTATACCTGTGAAAAGGGCGATGCCTACCAGAAGGTAGAAGGCACCGTAACCAAGGATACCGCCGAGGCAAAGCCCGGCGTTGCCGGCAAGACCGTTTACTCTGCCAGCGTGCCCGCTGACAAGAGCCCGGTTGGCAAAGAGTACAAAGAACCCAACACCCGCACCGACGACATTGCCGCCCTGCCCTGCCAGAGCCATGCCGTGCCCAAGGATGCAGATGGCAACTTTGTTGCTACCTTCAACTGGGAAATGAAGAAGGTCGAGGGCAAGCTGGAAGCTGACTACAGCAACGCCCAGCTGTTCTATAACAGCGAAACCAAACAAATTTCTGCCGGCGCTCCCGTTACCATTGACTGGGAATGCACCGGCATCACCTTCAAGTGTGCTGCCTGCGGCGAAGAAATCAAAACCCAGCCGGTAATGACCATGCCGGTCAGCGTTGTGGTAGACCAGAATAACAATTCCGTCTACATCAACGTGGGCGGCACCCCGACCCTGGATACCACCTCCGGCGGCGTCGGCGTTACCCTGGTGTCCGCAATGAAGGACGGCAACTGGTACGATATGCAGAACAACCCGGTTGACGCAAGCAAGGTGAACTTCACCTATCAGAGCGGCGACAACAAGGGCAAGAACAGCCTGCTGCTGTACGACAGCCAGAAGACTGCCGTGTATGTGGACGACCAGGGCAACCAGGTCACCAATACTTACGATGTCTCGACTGCGCAGATGAACTACTACTACTTCCAGCTGTCGCAGTTCAACTAGGACGAAGCAGAGTACTTCGGCGTGGCTGCTCCGTTCTGGACCTCCAAGGGCGTTCAGAAGCAGGGCGAGGATGGCAGCATCACCGGCACCATGGGCGCAATCAAGGTATTGTGCAGCATTGATCCGAACGATGATGTCCCGCCGACCACCATGGCATTTATGCTGCAGTTCCTTCCGCAGGGCTTTATGTCTTACGTTATGACCTATGGCGAAGCTCTGAAAGCCATCCGTGATGCAGGCCTGGCACAGGTTGCCAAGCTGGGGGAAAGCGCTGACTATGTCACCAAGCTGCTGATCCTGCACGACTGGATCTCCCAGGTTGCAGAATTCGATATGGGCTCCATGGGCGATATCACCGGCGGCGGCAACAACGATCCCATCCAGATGACTGCTTTCGGCGCCCTGCTGGGCGGCGGGATCGGCGCTTCCGGCGTTGAGTATGGCTGCATCTGCCTGGGCTATGCAGCTGCATTTAACTACATGGTCCAGAATTTGCCTGACAACAAGAGCATCTATAAGAATGATGACGGCAGCTGGAAGACCCCCGATGAAGTAGGCGATAACGCTGTTGTTGACTTTGCCCAGATCCTGTATTACTGCGATACTTCTGATACCAGTGTTGCCGGTAATGCGTTCGGCGGCGGCATGTTCAACAACGTCCACTACTTTAACGCAGTCAAGGTCAACAAGCTGCAGGGCGACAGCAACTCTGCTACGATGACCACCGGCGAAGCCAACAAGAACTGGTACTATGTTGACGTCTGCTATGACGACGTGAACACCGAGTGCATGGCCCAGACCCGCGTTGAGAACGCAGGCGACATGCGCCATGTCAACTTCCTGGTTTCTCCCTCCGGTCTGGAAGGCCGTTACAGCAAGTACTATGATTACATTGACTCGCTGTACGATGGCTACACCTACACCAAGAACAAGAATCCCGATGTGGATGATGACGGCAATGTTGTGCTGAACAACGGCAAGCCGCATTACTCTTACACCAAGGCGGAGAACAAGAACGAGACCCGTTACACCGATACCTGCTACGAGGATACTTGGTTCACCTCTATCTGCAGCCCCATCTACTTCGACAATAATTACTTCTATTACGTTGATACCACGACCAACCAGAACCTGTACAACAACATGCGCCGCCAGCAGTCCGAGAACGGCAACAACGGCAGCTCTGGTTCCGGCAGCTCTGGTAACAACTCCCAGATGCAGCAGTTCATGAAGAAGATGCAGAACCAGGGCCCCGATACTCTGGAAGCACGTCCGCGTAATGCGAACTACTATATCCGCAAAGAGGATTCCAGCAGCAGACCCGGCGGCTTCAGCATGAGCAGCTTTACCAAGACGGATGACCCGTTTGATATCATCCTGATGTACTACAACGATCTGAAGGAAACCAGCAGCAACTTCAATGATGACGACAGCAATGCCAAGGTCCTGGCCGAAGCTGGCACCATCTATAAGATCGATACCAGTGCAAAAGATAAGCATACCAAGGTTGAAAACAACCTGAACACCGAGTGCCTGGCAGACGCTGCTGCAAAGCGGATCTACCCCGCACTGGTACACTCTACCGCACTGTATGATGGCAAGCTGTACTTCAACGTCAACAACGCCATCTACCGTATGGACCCGACCACCGGCACAGTGGAAGAAGTGAAGGAATACAACACCGTCTATGGCGGCATTAAGCTGACCAAGGATAAGGACGGCAACATGGTTCCCGATACCCACTTTCCCGGCATGAGCATGGTTATCATGGATAGCGCCCAGGATACCAGCAGTGTGAAGTATCTGAACACCTTCAAGAACCATCCTCTGGCGGGCCTGACCCTGCGTGACAGCTACAGCTTTGCTACCACCACCCAGCAGGGCCAGACTGTGATCACCGGCATCAACACCACCAAGGATCAGCTGGTCGTTTCTGTCGGCACCAACCTGTCCAACACCTATAAGGAACTGGTGGACGGCAAGGCAGAAGTCAAGACCGATGCCTCCGGCACTTCTTATGCAAACCGTAAGAGCTACAAGACCGAGTCCTGGAACTACAACCCGAGTTACAACCAGAACATGAGCAGCTCTGACGAGAAGAACAAGAACGAAGAGTTCATGTGGTGCGCTAACCTGGTTGAAACCATGCCGATGTCCGACATGGTCAGCGACCTGAGCAGCGGCGCAACCACCAATGTTTCCGTTGAAGCATGGTGCGATACCCCCGCTTACACCCAGGACCGCACCACCAGGTACGGCCTGACCAAGGGTGAAAAGGTGTACGCTGACGGCGCACTGCCCAAGGGCCATACCTGGGCTCTGGACGAGCTGGAAACCAAGTCCGTTGGCAACAATGTGTACCTGTGCTCTGATTGCCATACCGCAACCGAGAGCGTACCTCACACTGTAACCCTGCCGGAAGCAGTTCAAGGCGTTACCCTGACCCTGGGCACCACCAGCAACACCTACATCAAGGACGATACCGTTACCCTGACCGTAGAAAAGGAAGGCACCGATATCGTTACCGTTACCGCAAAGAACGGCGATACCGATGTTGCTCTGACTGAAGTTCAGGAAGCAGCGCAGGACGAAGCCGCAGCCCAGGCTACCACCGAAAAGGCTAAGACGGTTTACACCTTCACCATGCCGGACGGCGATGTGACCATCAGCGTTACCAAAGCCGCTAAGACCTATGCGGTCAAGGTGGCCGATGCTAACAAGGATACGTTGAAGATCACCAGCCCCGAAGCTGACCTGGATAAGGTTGCTGAGGGCACCAGCGTTACCGTTGTGGCTACCCCGAAGGATGGCTATACCCTGACGGCTGACGGTGTGGTGGTTACTTACGGCGACAATCAGACCCTGAAAGCAACTCCTGACACAGAAAAGGCCAACACTTACACCTTTGCAATGCCCGCTGGCGATGCAACTGTCAGCGCAGCGTTTGAAGAGGTTAAGAAGTATAACGTTACTGTGGCGGGTACTGTTGAAAACGGCACTGTGGGCGTAGAGCCGAAAACCGCAGCTGCGAAGGATGTTGTTACTGTTACCGTTACCCCGAATACCAACTTTAAGTACACGGACGGCAGCCTGAAAGCTACTTATACGGATGGCGGAACGAAGAAAGAAATTAACGACTTTAAGGCAGTAGACGGTAAGGAAAACACCTACACCTTCGAGATGCCTGCCGCTGATGTTACCGTTAGCGCTGAGTTTGAGGAAATTGCGACCGAGACTTACACAGTAACTGTTACCAAGGACGGCGACGGCAAAGTTACGGTCAATGAACAGGAAACTGAAAAGCTTGAGGGTCTAAAGTCTGGTGATACTGTTACACTGAAGATCAACCCGATAGATACAGATACTTTGCTGACTGAGCTGGCAGGCGTAACGGTTACATCTGGCAAAGTTGATGTCTCCACCACAAAGGTAGATGAAAATACCTATACTTTCAAAATGCCGGACGGCGATGTAAATGTCAGCGTACAGTTTACGACTGTTGAGTACAGCATTGTAACTACGGCAGACCCGGCTGAAGGTGGCACGATTACTGTTACAGTTAATGGCAAATCTGAATTGAAACGTGCACCGAAGGATGCAGAAATGGCTGTAACGGTTACGCCGAATACGGGCTATGAACTGGAGCTGGCTCGCCATGGTCAGACCAGTATCACGGATAAAGTCAAAGATGGTGGTACGTATACAGTTGGCATGAGCGATTGTAACTTTGAAATCATTGCAGAATTCAAGAAGATTGAAACCACTGAACCCACCAACCCCAGCGAAGAACCTCAGGCTATTGAAGCCGAGGAGCGCACCGTTCATGGTGCCGCTGAAAAGACCACCATTACCGCAATGGCTGTCTTTACCTGCACCGATAAGAACTGCGCAAGCGCACAGTTCGTGGATGCAACTTTAAAGCAGACCAGCGGCGTTACCACCGCTGCTGTCACCTTCAACGGCAAGGACTACACCGCCAAGTACGGCGAGAAGAACGGCTGGGTTGAAGAAAACGGCAAGAAGTACTGGTACGAAAACGGCGTGAAGCAGGGTACCACCGGCCGCGGCAAAGAGATCTATGATCCCAATTCCGACGCTTGGTACTGGCTGGATGCTGTCCAGGGCGGCGCAATGACCGTCAGCAAGGACGTTTATCAGGAATCCGCCGCCGGCCAGTGGGCTGATAAGCCCGATGGCACCGGCAAGTGGGTCCGTTACGATGAGAACGGCCACATGGTCAAGGGCTGGCAGACGACCGATAAGGGCACCTACTACTTTGACCTGATCACCGGCGCTATGGCTAAGGGCGCAGGCGATATTGACGGTGTACCTTGCGCATTTGACGAGTACACCGGTATCGCTCTGGACGGCCAGTGGCTGACTATCAAAGGCGCTGACTTCTGGTACGAAAAGGGCGTTCGCCAGGGCCTGGATGGCCGCGGCAAGGAAATCTACGACCCGGCTTCCGACGCTTGGTACTGGCTGGATGCCGTTGACCAGGGCAAGAAAGCCACCAGCAAGGATGTCTATCAGGAATCCGAAGCTGGCCAGTGGGCTGACCGCGCCGATGGTACCGGCAAGTGGGTCCGTTACGATGCACAGGGCCACATGATCAAGGGCTGGAGCGCGGACAAGCGTTACTATTTCGACCCGATCTATGGCACTATGGCTAAGGGCGATGCAGTCATCGATGGCCGCACTTATCATTTCGATAAGAACACCGGCATTCGGCAGTAATCCCACAGCCGGAACAATGAGCTGTAACCCAGCCCATTAACCCCTAAATAGAAATGCCGCAGCAGATGTAACAGTCTGCTGCGGCATTTTTGTATTTGTGGGCATAGGTTCGGTGAAATATTTGCCAGGCCAGTAGGGCGGGGGACCCCATGATTGTGGTGGCTCCCCTGGAGGGGAGCTGGACGCGAAGCGGCCTGAGGGGTGGTTCCTTGCCGCAAACCTAAAGCAATCGAATCCAACGCCTTGGAACAGTCACTGCGCCTGCAGGCACCTTGCCCTGCCACAAATCCCACCCCGCCGAAAGCTAGAAATAGTACACGATTAAAAAATCGCAATTTACCTTACCCGCATAATAAAGGCAACACACAAAAACATGGCGAACACATCAGACCGGTGCAAGGGCAAAACCTACTAAAAAGCTGCGGCTAAATTTGGCAAATATGGCGCGCGAAGTATAATTTTTGGAGGATATCACAAGCAGAACAAACAAACTTTGTCAGTTCCAACAACAAAAAAACAATAAACTGGCATGGATGCCAAAGAATGCGGCCGCGAATTGTGAAAGATTTTAATATATTTTCTTCGTTTCCTCCTTACCTGTTATCATTTGAATTTGCAATCGAAATATGGAACTTGTATAATAGAATAAAAGAAAAGTGCAAACTAAATGGGCGAAGAGGATTTGGTGCAATGGAAGATAAAAATAGATTCAGCATTCTGCTGGAGCATTTGCTGGAAGTTGCGGAGGTCAAGAACTATACCCTGGCCAAGCGCCTGCAATACGATGTTTCCTATATCAGCAAATGGGTCAGCGGCCGCATGCTGCCTGCCAAAAAGACTGAAAAGCGCGTGATGGAAGGCATCAGTGCCTGCGTGGTGGATGAAGCCACCGATGATGGCCGTAACCTGCTGCTGCGGGAATACAGCGTTAGCATCCCCAGTGACCTGAAAGCCGCCATTTATGATAACCTGATTGCTGAATATGATTATTTGCAAGAGGAACTGGACAGCGGCGAGGCGCGCATTGGCCCCTATACGGACTTTTGGGCCGAGCTGAACATGCTGCAATACCTGACCAAAATGGCGCACCCCGTGCTGCGCCGCGTCAGCCAGCTGGACATTGTGGCTGTGATGGACCTGATGGAAATGGCGCGTGAATACCGCCTGAAAGTTGCCAACCTGCAAAACGGCCAGCTGGTGGACCAGCGCAGCTATGATAACGTCTATTTCAAGCTGATGATCGATATCAGCCGCGAAAAATGGGACCCCATCTATGATGCCGCGCTCATTATCAACGTGTTGACCAACTTCAGCCATATTCATTTCAAGCTGTTTGGCAGCACCGCGGCTGCCGGGCGCGCGGTGTTTGTGGTCAAGGGCGATTTTGCCATTACCGGCCTGCTGGTCAGCCACAGCCGCTGCGCCGCCGTTACCGCCACCGAGGACACGCAGAACTGCGAAAGCCTGTATGATAACTTCTCCAAGCTCTGCGTGCGGGATGACCAGCTTTTCCGCGATACCAGCATGCGCCAGCTGATCAGCCAGTACGACTATATGCACACGCTGCTGGCCTCCAATCTGCGGTGGATGTTCGGCCACCTGAATGAGCTTCTGCTGCCGGATGACTTGTTTGAAGAGATCCTGACCGCCCACGAGGCCGAGCTGAAAGATTTTTGGGTGCTACCCCTGCGGAGCTGCGTAGCGTACACAACCTTGCCAAAGGTGTGGTGGAGGAAACAAACATCCGCATCCTGATTTATGAAGCTGCATTTTCCTCCATGGCGGTTTCCGGCGAGCTGGACTTTTTCAGTTACAAGGTCAGCCTTACCCCGGATCAGCGCAGCCGGTGCATCAGCTATGTGCTGCAGCTTTGCAAGCAGCGTGAAAAACTTGAATTCCGCTTGATCAGCGGCCGCATTGTGAACGATTTCCAGTATGTGGCGGACCCTAATATGTTTCTTTCTGGCGCTGCATCGTATCTTCGGCTGGATAACAACTGCCCCATCAACCGGATTGCAATGGTCAACAACAGTGTGATGGAAGACCGCCTGAGTGAATATTTTGATCAGGTCTGGAATTTGGATGACCAGAACGTGACAAAAGAGCGCAACGCCATTGCGGAGCACATCCATCATGTCCTGCAGGGAATCCATCTGATTACCCGCGCCAAAAGTGATGAAATGGAAGAACTGCAAGAGAACTGGATGAACAAAATCTAAAAATACAACATACATACGCATAAACATAAAGCCCTGGCTGCTGCGGTAGCTGGGGCTTTTGTTGCACCGAGGAAAATGAAATTGCAAGAAAACTCCATGCCAAAGCGTGAAAATCCATGTGAAAAAAGTGAATCATGCGGAATCAATTTCTGGAAATTTGTGCCATGGGATTCTCGTGCTTTCCGTAAACAGGAATGGTATACTATGTTCAGCACCGAAGATAATTGTAGCGTTATGGTTCGGTGACGCTGTGCAACGATGTGCACAGCAGGGGAAAGCGCCATAAAGGTTTGGCGTGATTTGATTTGGATAATTTAATTCCCTGCAACTATAAGGGAAAGACATTTGGAGGAAATTGCAATGAATGAAAACGCGATGTTGACTGGCAAGCCCAGCATTGACCGCCCCTGGATGAAGTTCTATCCGGATGTTCTGCGCGGTATCCAGGTTCCGGCCTGCACCGTGGAGCAGTACCTCTCCGTGCGCGCTGCAGACCCTAACGTGGTTGCCATGCACTACTATGGCGTGGATATCACCTGGGGTACCGTGTTCCGTAAGGTGGATGCCACCGCCCGCGCTCTGCAGGTGCTTGGCGTCAAGCAGGGGGACCAGATCCCCGTGTTCCTGCGTTCTGTGCCGGAATTCATTTATCTGCTGCTGGCAGCCGAGCGCATCGGCGCTTCGCTGCTGTGCCGTGACAACACCCTGGAAGAAAACATTGAAGCTGTTCAGAAAGCCAATGCCAAGGTGATTTTTGTTCACGACTTCTTCTCCAAGGCCGAAATCGAAGCCTACCGTGAGCAGACCAACGTGAATACCTATGTTATCGTTCCCTCTCTGGAAAGCGGCGACCGCGCCGCTATGCCGGTTTACCTGCAGCATTCCCTGGATGCCCTGTATTCGGATGTTCCCGCCCGTGGCTCTGATACCATGATGTGGGCTGATTTCTGTAACATGGGCCAGCGTTTTCGCGGCTTTGTGCCCGCTCCTGTCAACATTGACCGCCCGCTGCTGCGCGCCTATACCAGCGGTTCCACCGGCCCTTCCAAGCAGGTCATCCATTCTGCACACAGCATCATCGGCGTGCTGGCCCAGATGAACTTTTATGGCTCTTCGGATAAATTCCGCCCCACCTGGCTGCTGACCATCCTGCCCCCGGCTCTGATCGCTGTTGTGGTTTCCATGATGCTGCTGCCCCTGGCCGGCGGTATGCTGCTCATTCTGGATCCGTTTGTGGATGTGTACGATATTGACCTGGAAATGATGCGCTACCGCCCCAACAACTGGCCCCTGATCCCCATGTTTGTGGAGGTTATCCGCCGCAGCAAGCGTCTTCCGGCTGACTATGATATGTCCCACATGCTGGCCATCGGCGCCGGCTGCGAGGCATTCAACAACAAGCAGCTGCGCAATGTTGAGGAGTTCCTCAAGCAGCATAACTGCAACCTGCGCTTTACTGCCGGCTACGGCAGCAGCGAGGCCGGCTCCAACGCCACTCTGCCCATGGCTCCGTTCCCGGTGCGTGACGGCAACGTTGGTGTGCCGATGATCCGCAGCGTCATCAGCATCTTCAAGCCCGGCACCCAGGAAGAGCTGACCTACAATACCCCCGGTGAGATCTGCATGGCGGGCCCCGGCGTGATGCTGGGCTATGACCGCCCCGAAGCAACCGCCAAGGCACTGCAGGTTCACGCAGACGGCAAGACCTGGCTGCACACCGGCGATATTGGCTATATGTCCGAGGACGGTGTGCTCTACACGATGACCCGCGGCGCATCCCCGCGCTTTGGCGGCGGCGACCTGATGGTGCAGCCGCTGGAGAACATCGTGGCCGATGCCGAAATCAAGGGCATCAAGGACGAGTTCTTTGTTATCGTGCCGGATGATGAGCACGAGGGCTGCTTCCTGCCGTACCTGTACGTCCAGCTCAAAGATGGCTACACCTTGGACGATGTGCGCGATAAGATCAATGCCTGCCTGCCGGAACGTTACATGCGTCCGGTGGAGATTTTCACCGTACCGGAACGCCCGTTCTTCCACTTCAAGACCAACCGTATTGGCCTGAGCAAAGAAATCATCGCCAAGCGCAACCAGCAGAAAGAGAAAGCCAAGCGCAACAGCTTTGCCGATGGCTGCATTGCCTGATGACTTTGGCGTGATAAAATCATGATAATGTAACGGCATGTGCCCACCTTATGATAGAGATAAGGGGGCACATGCCTTTTGTTTTGGGGTGGGGGAGCGGATGAAGATGAACGGTACGCGCGGTTGGGGGATAGGGGAGAAGGGTAATCGGATTCCGGTGCGGGGGAGATACTTGTGAAGTTGTAAAGGCAATACCGCATAATTCTAAGTGCCGATACGGCGAGCGAGGTGCGGCAGA
>OHZI01000468.1_pt1 | contig 12207 bp, 13 predicted proteins | sample 1580511 | NCBI WGS metagenome assembly OHZI01 (sample SAMEA3882508, study PRJEB24775) | human gut metagenome | biome: human-associated habitat; feature: intestine environment; material: feces | place: Netherlands | collected 2009/2010
GAGGAAGTATAGTCCTTTCGGGCTACTACATAACTGGGGATTCCAGCCAACTTGGCGCGCTCCAAAGCATAGATTCCAGGTTTGGAGGCAATAACAGCCGTAATCCTTCCGCCGGCAAGATCTCCGCGGTCTTGAGCGTCAATCAGCGCCTGCAAATTGGTACCGCTGCCGGAAACCAACACCGCAATTTTTACCATAACTCTACGCCCTTTTCACCAGCGACGCATTTGCCAATGAGATAGGGATGTTCGCCGCAGCGAACCATAGTTTCCATGACTGCGCCGGCATCTTCTTTGGCCACGCTCATCACCAAACCAATGCCCATGTTAAAGGTGTTGTACATATCGCGTTCCGGAATATTGCCCTTTTCCTGAATTAACGTGAAGATGGGGGGGACGGGAATCGCAGATGTACGAATTTCAGCGCAAATTCCATCTGGCAACATCCGCGGCACGTTTTCATAGAGACCGCCGCCGGTAATATGGCTGATGCCCTTGATCTTCAAACCAGATTCCAGCAGCATTTTGACCGGGCGTACATAGATACGAGTGGGTTTGAGCAATTCTTCACCCAGGGAGCAGTGAAGTTCAGGAACCACAGTTTTCAGATCGGCATGTTCAATGTCCAGAACCTTTCGTACCAGGCTGTAGCCATTGGAATGAATGCCATTCGAGCCCAAGCCAATAAGTACGTCGCCAGGAACAATATCGTGTCCGTCCAGAATTTTTTCCTTGTCTACGATTCCTACAGCAAATCCGGCAAGATCATATTCATCCGTTGGATAGAAGCCGGGCATTTCAGCGGTCTCGCCGCCGATCAGCGCGCAGCCTGCCTGACGGCAGCCCTCTGCGATACCGGAAACCATCTGTGCGATCTTCTCCGGGTGGTTCTTGCCGACTGCAACATAGTCGAGGAAGAACAGCGGCTGTGCACCGCAGCAGGCGATATCGTTTACGCACATGGCAACGCAGTCGATGCCAATGGTGTCGTGCTTGTTCATAATCATGGCGATCTTCAGCTTGGTGCCCACGCCGTCCGTGCCGGAGATCAGAACAGGGTGCTTGTAGCCGGTGCAATCCAGCTCAAACAGGCCGCCAAAGCCGCCCAGACCACCAATGCAGTGCTCGTTCATGGTGCGGGCAACATACTGCTTCATCAGTTCAACGGAGCGGTAACCGGCGGTGATATCCACACCGGCAGCTGCGTAACTCTCAGAATAGCTCTTTTCCATCTTCTTACTCTCCTAACTTCTTCTCGTTTTTGGGACGGTCATTCAGGTGGCGTTCATGGATATCGGTGGAAAGCACCTCCTCCGGCCTCACGGCATACTCGCCGGTAAAGCAGGCGGTGCAGAAACCGCATTTTGCGTTCTTGGCCAGCTGCACCACATGCTCGGTGGACAGGTAGCCCAGGGTGTCGGCCCCGATGATCTCATTGATCTGCTCCACATTGCGGCCCGTGGCCACCAGCAGCTTCTGGTCGGGGATGTCGGTGCCGAAGTAGCAGGGATATTTGAACGGGGGGGCCGAGACCCGGAAGTGGACTTCCTTTGCACCGGCATCCCGCAGCAGCTTGATGATGCGGGCGGAGGTGGTGCCGCGCACGATGGAGTCATCCACCAGCACGACCCGCTTGCCCTTGACGGTGCTGGACACCACGTTCAGCTTGATGCGCACGCTGTTTTCGCGCTGCTTCTGGCTGCCCTGGATAAAGGTGCGGCCGATGTATTTATTCTTGATGAAGCCGATGCCGTAGGGGATGCCGCTCTCCTGCGAGTAGCCGAGCGCCGCATCCAGACCGGAATCCGGCACGCCGATGACCACATCGGCCTCCACAGGGTGCTCCTGTGCCAGGAACCGGCCTGCCTGCTTGCGGGCCTCATGCACCGAGCTGCCCTCGATGATGCTGTCCGGGCGGGAGAAATAGATGAACTCGAACACGCACATCTGGGTGTCCGGGCGGCCGCAGTGATCCTTGATGCTCCGCAGCTCACCGGTCTTGGTGTCGGCAATGACGATCTCGCCGGGCTCCACGTCCCGCAGCAGGGTCGCGCCCGCAGCATCCAGCGCACAGCTCTCGCTGGCAAAGACATAGCCGCCGCCGGGCAGGGTGCCGATGCACAGGGGGCGGTAACCCCGGGGGTCCCGGACCGCAATGAGCTTGGTGGCGGACATGATCACCAGACTGTATGCACCCTCCAGCACATCCATCGTCTTGCTGATGGCAGTCTCAATGCTGCCCATCCGCAGGCGGTTGCGGGTGATGAGGTAGCAGATGACCTCGGTATCGGAGGAGCCGTGGAAGATGGCACCCTCGTTCTCCAGCTGACGGCGCAGCTCCAGGGCATTGGTCAGGTTGCCGTTGTGGCAGAGGGCCATGGTGCCCCGGCCATGCCGGACGATCATGGGCTGGGCGTTGGCCCGCACCCGGCTGCCGGCCGTGGCATAGCGGACATGGCCCGTTGCCATGTGGGCCGTGGGGGTGGAAAGACTGCCCAGCACGGCAGGGGTGAACACCTCGTTCACCAGGCCGAGGTCGCGGTGGCCCTGGATGACACCGTCATCGTTGACCGCAATGCCGCAGCTCTCCTGCCCGCGGTGCTGCAGCGCATACAGGGCAGAATAGGCGGCAGCGGCCACATCCTCAGTGCCCGCCCGGTCATAAATGCCAAAAACGCCGCATTCCTCGTGCAGCGGATATGCAAAATCAGACATTGGTTCTCCTTACAACTCTTTCAGTTCGTTCTGCAGCTTTTCTTCCTTGGCTGCGATCTGCTGTGCCATGCTCACCCGCTCGGCCTCCAGCTTCCCGGCCAGTGTGTCATCGCTCAGGGCCAGGATCTCGGCGGCCAGCCAGGCGGCGTTCTTGGCCCCGTTCAGGGCCACGGTAGCCACCGGGATGCCGCTGGGCATCTGGACCGTGGCCAGCAGCGCGTCCAGACCGTCCATCGCGCCGCCCTTCATCGGGATACCGATGACAGGCAGGGTGGTGTTGGCGGCAAAGGCACCGGCCAGATGGGCCGCCATGCCCGCCGCGCACAGGATCACACCAAAGCCGTTGGCCCGGGCATTTTTGGCAAAAACCGCGGCCTCGGCAGGGGTGCGGTGGGCCGAAAGGATGTGTGCCTCAAAGGGGATGTCCAGCGCCTTCAGCTGGGCACAGGCCCCCTTTACCACCGGCCAATCACTGTCCGAGCCCATGATCACTGCAACTTTCCGAATCATATCCGAACCTCTCTTTCTCCGTCTGCAAAACAAAAAAAAGCTGTGGTACACCTGCACCACGGCCTTTATTTCTGCGTATGCTCTCCCAGCGCTTTGCACAAAGCTGCACGATGCCCCTGAACAGCACGAATGGTGTTCTGTTCTGTGAAGCCCGACAGCATCTTCATCTTTGAAGTTCCCCTTTTGCTCTGCGCTTTTTCAGGCGGCACCCGGCATCCGCCGGGGTACCGTCTCTGTACTACATACAGTTTACGGCAAAAATTCCACTTTGCAAAGGCCCTTAGGGCAATTTCTCCCTTGTGTTCTCCCGCGTCAAAAAACTTTCAAAAGTTTTGTGCAGTTTCGACACCGTATTTCTTTTTAAGTATGACTTTTTTAGAAAATATAATAAAGTAGGTTTTATCTCACTGGGCAGGCCCCGCTCTGTACAGTCTCTCCGTCATTGCGTTGGCAGTAAGGGCGTTTTACCTTAGAAGATGATCTTCGCTGTTGTTGCCCTTGCTGCCCGGATGAGGTCGGCGGGTGCGCAGCACACCTGCGTACCAATGCGGCCGCCGGAGACATAGACCTTTTCCTGAGCCAGCACGCTTTCATCAAACACGGTTGTGTACTGCTTTTTCATACCCACCGGGCTGCAGCCGCCGCGCACATAGCCGGTGACCTTATTGATATCGGCCACATGGATCATGGCTACGCTTTTTTCACCCACGCTGCGGGCAGCGGCCTTCAGGTCAAGCTCTGCCGCCACCGGAATGACGAACACAAAGTAGTTTTTGCTGCTGCCCTGGGTCACCAGCGTCTTATATACGCAGGCCGGGTCCTCCCCCATGCTGGCGGCCACGGTCACGCCGTCCACCGCCACGCCCTCCTCGTGGGCATATTCGTGGGCTGTATAGGGCACCTTGGCCCGTTCCAGGATGCGCATGGCATTCGTTTTTGCTTCTTTTCCCATTGATGATCGCTCCTTGTAAACTCCTTACCCTCTCAGGCTGCCCCTATTCTACCACTTTCTTTCCTAAATTTCAAAATTTCTCTTGACTTCAGTTCCCTGAAGTGTTATCATAGGCCCACGCTTCAGGAAACTGAACTTCACGAAAATAAATCACGGCAATGGAGCCGGTCTCCTGTGCCGTTTGTGTGAGAAGGATAAGGAGACGACCACCATGATCATTGTACTGAAACAGGATGCCCCCGACGCACAGGTCCGCGAGTTCTGCCACGAGCTGCAGGATATGGGGCTGCAGATCAACGACTCCAAGGGCAGCGACACCCACATTCTGGGCCTGATCGGCGACACCAAGGCCATTGCCGAGAGCTGGGTGCTGGCCAACCCTGTGGTCGAGACCTGCCGCCGCGTGTCTGAACCTTACAAGAAAGCCAACCGCAAGTTCCACCCCGACGACAGCGTGATCGATGTCAACGGCGTGAAGATCGGCGGCGGCAACTTCGCCGTCATCGCAGGCCCCTGCAGCATCGAGAGCGAGGAGCAGATCACCTACTGCGCCCAGCGCGTCAAAGATGCAGGCGCTTCTCTGCTGCGCGGCGGCGCATTCAAGCCCCGCACTTCCCCCTACTCCTTCCAGGGAATGCGGAGCGAGGGCCTGGACCTGCTCAAGCTGGCCCGCCGCGCTACCGGCTCCCCCATCGTCACCGAGATCATGAACACCGAGCACCTGCCCCTGTTCGAGAATGTAGACCTCATCCAGGTGGGTGCCCGCAATATGCAAAACTTTGAGCTGCTCAAGGCCGTGGGCCGCCAGAAAAAGCCCGTGCTGCTCAAACGCGGCCTGGCCAACACGCTGGAAGAATTTGTGATGAGCGCCGAGTACATCATGGCTGAGGGTAACGAAAACGTTATCCTCTGCGAGCGCGGCATCCGCACCTTTGAGACCAGTATGCGCAACACCCTGGACCTGGCCGGAGTGGTCATGCTCCACAAAATGACCCACCTGCCCGTTGTGGTGGACCCCAGCCACGCCTGCGGCCACGCCTGGATGGTGCCTCAGCTGGCCAAGGCTGCCGTGGCCGCCGGTGCCGATGGCCTGATGATCGAGGTGCACAACAACCCCGCCAAGGCCAAGTGCGATGGTGCCCAGAGCCTGACCCCCGACCAGTTCGATGAACTGATGGGCTTTATCACCAAAGAAGTCGAGTTCTTTGGCAAGAAGATGAACTGAGAATGGAACGACCCTCTCGGCACGCGGCAGCGTGACTGAGGGGGTTGTTTTCTTTTGTCATCAAATATGGTATACTATGGTGTATTTTGAATTCACCCTTGAAACGAGGTATTTCTATGAAAGCTCATATTGCACGCAACCAGAATGCCGGCATCCCGCTGGCGCTGGGCTGGAACCTTTCTGCCGCCGACCGGGGCATTCTGGAGGGGATGGCCCCCGCCTTCGGGATGAAGCTGCTGCTGGTCTCCCCCGCCGATGCAGGCAAGACCGTGGCCCAGCTGCTGGGCGAGGTGGAGGTCAAGACCACCCGCACCCTGGTGCTGGAGCCGGGTGCTTATCCCCCGGCGCTGGTGCTGGCCAACTTCAAGGATAAGGATGTGGACACCCTGCTCGACCTGATGAAGCAGGCACAGGTGAACATCCCCCTCAAGGCCGTTGTGACCCCCACCAGCAAGAGCTGGGTGTTCGGTGACCTGCTGGCGCATCTGCAGGAAGAGCACACCGCCTTTACCGCTGCAAAGGAGACCGCCAAAGCATGATGACCAAGCGTATTTTTTCTGCCCTGCTGGCGGCTGCGCTCAGCCTGAGCCTGCTGGCGGGCTGCGGCAGCACCTCCGGCTCCACCGCCTCCAGCGCCGCCGATGGCCCGCAACGCTACTCCACCGTGTTCTATGATGTGTTCGACACCGTGACGCAGGTCATCGCCTACTGCGACAGCGAGGAAGAGTTCACAGCCCAGATGGACGCGCTCCACGCCGACCTTGTGGAGTACAACCAGCTCTACGACATTTATAATGATTACGATGGCGTGACCAACATCAAGACCATCAACGACAATGCGGGCATTGCCCCGGTGACGGTGGATGACAAGATCCTCGGGATGCTGGAGCTGGCCCAGACCATGTATGACACCACCGGCGGCAAGCTGAACATTGCGCTGGGCAGTGTGCTGAACATCTGGCACAACTACCGCGAGGCCGCACTGGCCGATGACAACGACAGCAATAACCAGCTGCCCACGCAGGAAGAGCTGGATGCCGCCGCACAGCACTGCGATATCGCCAACCTCATCATTGATGAAGATGCCAAAACGGTCTATCTGGCCGACCCGGCCATGTCGCTGGACGTGGGCAGCGTGGGCAAGGGCTACGCCGTGGAACAGGCCGCACAGGCCGCCGAAGCCCGGGGTCTGACCAGTGCCCTCATCAGCGTGGGCGGCAACCTGCGGGCCATCGGCACCAAGCCGGACGGCTCCCAGTGGGTAGGCGGCGTGGAAAACCCGTGGAACTCCTCCGAGGTCTACACCAACGGCAGCTCCACTGTAGCCGCCGTCAAGATGAGCGACCTTTCCCTTGTGACCAGCGGCGACTACCAGCGCTACTACGTTGTGGACGGTGTGCGCTACCACCACCTCATCGACCCGGCCGCCTACTTTGACGGCGTGAGCGTGCTGGCTCCGGACTCCGGTGTGGCCGACTGCCTGACCACCGGCCTGTTCTGCCTGCCTCTGGAAGATGGCAAGCAGCTCGTGGAATCGCTGGACGGCGTGGAAGCCCTCTGGTGCACCACCGATGGCGAAGTGGTCACCTCCAGCGGGTGGAGTGAGCATACGAATTAAATAAGGAACGACCCTCTCCGTCATTGCTTCGCAATGCCACCTCTCCCGAAGGGCGAGGCTATGCTGCCTTTATCCCAGGCCAGCGATAGGCTCCCCCTTCGGGGGAGCTGGCAAAGCCAACAGGCTTTGACTGAGAGGGTCGTTCTTTTACTTGATATCCAGTTCGGGCGGCACGTCGATCTGGTCAGAGACGTACTTGCCGTTCTTTTTGCGCTGACGCACACACTCGGTGAGCAGATACTCGATCTGCCCGTTCACCGAGCGGAAGTCATCCTCAGCCCACGCGGCAAGGGCATCGTAGAGCTTCGCATTCAGGCGCAGTGGGATCTGCTTTTTCGGCTCTGCCATCAGTACAGGCTGCCGCTGTTCACAATGGGCTGCGCGTCACGGTTGCCGCAGAGCACCACCAGCAGGTTGGAGACCATTGCTGCTTTGCGCTCATCGTCCAGTTCCACCACTTTGTTCTCACTCAGGCGGTCCAGCGCCATCTCCACCATGCCCACGGCACCGTCCACGATCATCTTACGGGCATCAATGATGGCGCTTGCCTGCTGACGCTGCAGCATGACCGCTGCGATCTCGGGGGCGTAGGCCAGATAAGTGATGCGGGCTTCGATGATCTCGATCCCGGCGGCGGTGACGTTCTTCTGGATCTCACCCTGGATGCGCTTTGCCACCACTTCCGAGGAGCCGCGCAGGCTGCCCTCGTCGGCCACACCGTCGCCGGTGGTGTCCACGTTGGGAGCCACATCGTAGGGGTAGATGCGCACCACGTTGCGCAGGGCACTGTCACACTGCAGGGACAGGTACTCTTTGTAGTTGTCTACATTGAACACGGCCTTGGCGGTGTCGGTCACCCGCCAGATCACCGCAATGCCGATCTCCACCGGGTTGCCCAGGCAATCGTTGATCTTCTGGCGGGAGTTGTTCAGGGTCATCACCTTCAGGGAGATCTTCTTGCCGTCCTTCTCACGGTCAGCCTGCACCACAGGGCGCTGCTGAACATCACCGCTCTGGCTCAGGACCGTGCCCGCAGCCGGGTTGACGGCAGTGCAGAAGGGATTGACCCAGTAGAAGCCCTCCCCCTTCAGGGTGCCGATGTAATCACCGAACAGGGTCAGCACCAGCGCTTCCTCGGGCTTGAGGACTTTCAGGCCCGCGAACAGGAAAATACCGATGATGGCATAGATGGCAGCGATCGCCAGCGGGATAAAACCCAGGAAGGTAGTATACAGCATTACAAAACCGATGCCGCCCACCACAACCGTGGCCACATAGCCCAGCAGGGTCAGCAGCAGCATGGTCATGCCGTTCTTCTTGGTCTGTAAGATCTTCTCTTCCATAAAATGTCCCTCCTTTACAGGGTTCGGAAGTTTCTTTCTGATATCAAAATCATATCATATTGTATTTTAATTGTCAAGTACAGACCAGTCTTGCAGTTGTGGTATTATTATGGTATAATAAAGCCACAGAAAGGAGCTGATATCATGCCGCGCATTATTCCGATCCGTGACCTCAAAAATACTGCTGCTGTCTCCCAGATGTGCAGTGAATCCAAAGAACCTGTCTATATCACCAAAAATGGCTATGGCGATATGGTCATTATGAGCATGGAAGCCTATGAAGAAAAGATGCAGCTTCTGGATGCTTACGCCAAGCTGGATGCTGCCGAGCAGCAGGTGGAAGCCGGGCAGACGTTGGATGCCCGCAGCGCCTTGCAGGAATTGAGAGCCCGTTATGGCATATAAGTTGGTTGAAACAGCCCTTGCACAGGCAGACCTGGATGCGATCTTATCCTACCTTGCCTTATCGCTGGAAAACCCGACAGCCGCCACAGCCTTTGCAAATGAGGTAGAGAAGTGTTACACCGCACTGGAGCAGATGCCCTATCTCTACGAGCAGTGCCGCGACCCTCGGCTTTCTTCCAAGGGCTACCGTAAAGCTGTCATCAAGCATTACCTGCTGATCTACCGTGTGGATGAAGCACAAAAGACTGTTTACCTGCTTCGATTCTTCTATGGCCGTCAGAATTACGAAACATTGTTATAACACAAAACCTCCCACTCGAATGAGCGGGAGGTTTTATTACGCACAGTTATAATTACCAGAACCAATACCGTTTCTTGACGGCGATATACACGATCAGGCAGACCACGGTCAGCGCACCGGCGGCGATGAAGAAGGTCCAGTTGATATTGGTGAAGCGCAGATTCTGGTTGGTCAGCAGGTAGCTGCCAGCCGTATCGGTGGTGATGGTGCCATCCTTGTAGCTGTTCAGGAACTGCCACTTTTCGCTGGCAGTGTTGTGCAGATACAGGCGGCTGTAAGCGGCGTTCTCACCGGTCAGGGTGATCTGCACCACGCAGGGCAGCGCACCGCTTTCGCCCAGCTGGAAGCTCAGGCCGTTTTCATCGGGGGCAAAGGTCAGGGCGGTGCTGAACCCGCCCTGGGTGCTCTTGATGCTGGTGCCATCGATCCGCAGAGTATAATCCTCGCCCAGCACGATCAGGCTGCGGCCTGTGGTGCGCAGGGCGCTCAGGATCTCGCCGGTGATGGCAGGCACGTCGCTCTGATAGAGGGACACTTCCTCCCCTGCGGCGTTCTGGATGGCAGCCACGGTGGCATCGGTGGTGACGTTGTCCTCGGTGCCCTCACCGCTGGTATCGCTGCTGCTGCCGGAGGTGGATGCGGTGCGGTTGACGATGACCGTGACCGAGGTGGAGGCGGTGCCGTTGGAGACCACCACGGAGGTGGCACCCGTGGCAACGCCGGTGATGACACCGGAACCGCTGACGGTGGCAATGCTCTTGTCCTGGCTCTTGAAGGTCAGGCTCTGGCTGGCGGAGGCCGGCGACACCTTGCCGGTGATGGTCTTGGAGGAGCCCGGCTTGAGCACCACATAGTTGGTGTTCAGGGAGATGGACTGGCTGGAGACGGTGCTGGTGTTGGCCGCAACCACCGTAACGGTGGCCGTGCAGCTCACGTTGCCGTCCGTGGCGGTGATGGTGGCCTTGCCGGGGGCAACGCCGGTCACCTTGCCAAAGTTGTTGACGGTGGCCACCTTCTCATTGGAAGAGCTCAGGCTGACGTTGATATAGTTGGCCGCCGAGGTGGGCAGCACCGCCAGCGAAAGGCTGGTGGTCTCGCCCACGGCAATGGTGCTGGATGCAAGGGTAATATCCATTTCGGTGGCGATCATGCTGGCATCCGGCTGGGGGGTGATGGTATAGGTGCAGCTCACCCCGCCGCAGGTGGCGGTGATGTTGGCCGTGCCCAGGCCCACAGCCTGCGCCACGCCCTCACTGTCCACCGAGACAACATTGGGGTTATCAGAGACATAGGTCACGCCGTTCTTGCTGGCGGCATTGGCGGGGGTGGTCACCGGGGAGAGTTGCTGGGCCGTGCCCGCCAGCGGGGCGGCATCGTAGCTGCCGGTCTCGATGCTCTCGGCGGTGACTTTATCCCAGGGAAAGCTCACCTTGGGCAGCGTGAGGGCCAGCGGCGTGGTAACAGGGCCGGCAGCCGACGCAGGCAGGGCGGCGGCACAGGCCAGCACACCCAGCAGAGCCGCGCTGGCGGCCAGCTGTTTCGGGTTCAGTTTCATTCTTTCGTACCTCTTGGGCGTGGAATCGGCGGGCGCTTAGCGGAACAGCACGCCCAGGGCCTCCATCACATAGTCAAAGTAAGTCAGTTCATCGTACTCCACACGGGCGGTGACGCTCATGCCGTTGGAAAGATCCACCTTGTCGCCGCTGGTGCTCACGACATAGGTGTTGTCCGGCTTGATGGTCATCTTGTAGTAAGACCCGCTGGTGTTGGTGGTCACGTCACTGTCGATGGAGGTAACAGTGCCGGTCAGGGTGCCGTAGGAATACTCCGACAGGCCGGTGATGGCGATCTTGCAGGGGTCGCCCACGTTGATCAGCGGCCGGTCGTTGACAGTGACAGCTGCCACGATCTCAAGGTCGCTGTTCTCGCTGGCAACGGTGGCCAGAGCGGAGCCTGCGCTGAGCACCATGCCCACCTTGTAGGGGGTGTCCATGTGGATGACACCGGAGGTGGGAGCGTAGATGTAGTAATCGTTCGCGCCGGTGTTCAGGGCATCCAGCTGGGCCTCGATGTTGTCAATGTTGGCCTGCACGCTGGTCAGGTTGGCAGAAATGGACTGCAGGGTGGAGTAATACAGGCTCTCCACCTCGCTCTGGTTCTGCTCCATCATGGTCTTGATCTGCTCGTCGGTGTAACCGGCGGCCTGATAGGGCGAAGCGTCAAACGCCTTCTGGCTGACCTGGCTCTTGTAGCTCTCGTACTGGTAGTAATAGGGCTGATCGTCGATGTCGGTCTCGCTGAAGTAGTTCTTGTCGTCCTGAATGGACTTGAGCAGCTTTTCGTACTGGCTCTTCTGCTTTTTGTAGATGTCCAGCTGCTTCTGGTAGCTGTCCTGCTGGATGTCCAGATCGGTGCTCTTGATGTGGGCAATGAGGTCGCCCTCGGTGACATAGCTGCCCTCCGAGATGTTCAGCTCGGTGATGGAGCCGGAGTAACTGGACATGATATAGGTCTTGTTGGCCGCCTGCACTGAGCCAGTGGACTGACTGACGTAGGTGCGCTTGTTCTGGGTGCTCCAGATCACCAGAAACACCATGAGGAAAGCCACCAGAAGAATGAGCGCGTAGCCAAAGGCCGGCAGCTTCTTCTCCATCATAATGCGGCGGTCCTGCAGGTCGGAAAGATTCTGAATGCGAGTGGTCATATTACTTCGTCTCCATAAAAACGTCCATGACACCGTTTTCGCTGTCCTGATTGACGTAGATGCTGTAGGTGGTGCCGGTCAGCTCGATCTCGTGCTCGTAGGCATAGATGTTCAGCTTCTGGCTGGCAAGGCTGCTGTGGTCCATGGGGCCGGTGAAGTGGGCGTACAGGCAGCCCTTCACCCGCAGCACAGCGTCCTGCTCGTAGCCCGGCTCCAGGCGGGGGATGAGCTGGTTGACCTGCATCATAAAATAGATCTGCGGCTCCGGGTTGGGGCCGGAGGTAAACTTGACGCACTGGATCACAGGGCCAACCGGCATGGCGCTGTGGCTCTTGATAAAGTTCTGCAGCTGGGTCAGCGCCACCATCATGTTGCCCAGTTCTTCGGGGGCGATGCGGCGTGCCACGACATTGGTCAGTTTGAGGGTCTTGTTTT
>OHZI01000485.1_pt1 | contig 11973 bp, 8 predicted proteins | sample 1580511 | NCBI WGS metagenome assembly OHZI01 (sample SAMEA3882508, study PRJEB24775) | human gut metagenome | biome: human-associated habitat; feature: intestine environment; material: feces | place: Netherlands | collected 2009/2010
GCATATACGAAAAGTTTTGTGTACATTTCTCTTCCTAATGGTCCTTTTGGAAGCATACCTTTAACTGCCAGCTCAACAACTTTCTCAGGTTTCTTAGCCATCATCTCTTTTAATGTAGTCTCTTTCATTCCACCTACATAATCAGAGTGATTGTAGTAGATCTTCTGATCCATTTTCTTTCCTGTAACTTTGATCTTGTCAGCGTTAACAACGATTACATAATCACCTGTGTCAACGTGTGGTGTAAACTGAGGTTTGTTCTTTCCTCTTAAAACGCTTGCTACGCCAGAAGCCAGACGGCCAAGGGTGCAGCCTTCAGCGTCAACTACATACCATTTTCTCTCGATTTTATCTGGATTAGCCATATAAGTCTGCATGGTTTTACCTCCTGTTATTTATCAACGATTGTTTGTATAAATGCGAATTCTCGCATATGTTAGTAATATGGAAACGATGGTGCAATTACTGCGGAAATGTCCGAAACCGCTGATAAATACCGTCGCCGGGGCTATTGGCTAAAGTATCTCGCACTACGTCACATTGAGTTATTATATTATAAGCCTCCGTTTCTGTCAACCACTTTTTCCCCATATTTCCATCTTTTTTTCAAAAAGTTTTCCACATTCTTCCTGGATTGCTGATCAGCTTTTCCACAAAGCCTGCTTGCTGTCTCCACCTTATACACGCCCATCCACAACAAGTGTCTTTTAGAACAACGATTTATCCACACTTTAATCAGACATTTTATAAATTTTCTCTGGTATTTTTCTCCGCAATGTGCTATATTAGAAAGAATTTATCCACAGGATACACAGTAACTATTTTATTTTTTCAGGTAACTATTCAGCAAGTACTATTCCGCGGAACATTTTCACTATGAAAGCCCCAGATGGCAGCTGTGGGAATACCGCAGAAAGGTTCACCTTTCTGTGCATCACAAAGCGCGTAACTGTAAAAGAACTGAACAGTTCCTTTTCTTCTTATATTTGAGGTGAAGTTTTTATGATAACATTTTTATCCCGTTTTTTCATCAAAGATTACAAAGACTACAGCTCCCCCAAGGTTCGCCAGTCTTATGGCATGCTCTGCGGAGCTGTTGGAATTGCCTTGAACATTTTTCTTTTTATAGGAAAATGGCTTGCCGGAATCCTAAGCGGCTCTATTGCCATCACGGCGGATGCCTTCAACAACTTATCGGATGCAGGCTCCTCTGTGATCACTCTGGTGGGCTTCAAGCTCTCCGGACAAAAACCGGATACAGAGCATCCCTTTGGACATGGACGCATGGAATATATCTCTGGACTTCTTGTCTCAGTTGCGATTCTGATCATGGGCTTCGAGCTGATCCGCTCCTCCATTGACAAGATCCGCACCCCGGAGCCCATTGAATGCAGCCCAGTTATTATTGCTGTCCTTATTGCATCTATTCTGGTAAAAATATATATGTACTACTATAACCGCACTATCGGTCACAAAATCGACAGTACTGCCATGCAGGCTACAGCTGGAGACAGTTTAAGTGACACAGTTTCCACCAGTCTGGTTCTTCTGGCAACTATCATCAGTCAGCTTACCGGATTGGTGCTGGACGGATGGTTCGGTGTCCTGGTGGGCATTTTTATCTTCTATACCGGAACCACTACAATGAAGGATACCATTGATCCCCTTCTCGGACAAGCCCCGGAGAAAAATTTAGTAGAGGAAATCGAAGAGATCGTTCTTGCCCATCCCCTTGTCCACGGCATGCATGACCTGATTGTCCATGACTACGGTCCAGGCAGACTGATTCTTTCCCTCCACGCTGAGGTTCCCGCCCACGGAGATCTGCTGATTATCCACGATGAGATTGACAACATTGAGCATGAGCTTCAGGACAAACTGAATTGTTCTGCCACCATCCACATTGATCCCATTGTCACAGACAACAAGGAGGTCAATGAAATACGCAGCCAGATTGAAGAAATCACTCGCAATCTGGACCGTCGTCTTTCCATTCACGATTTTCGCATAGTAGAAGGTCCTACCCACACAAACCTGATCTTCGACATAGCGGTTCCTTTCGAATGCAAACTCACCAACGTGGAGATCACAAATCTCCTCAAAGAACGCATCCGCAATATGGATGATGGCAACTATTGTGCCGTGATTCAAATCGACAGAGTATATTCATAAAAAATTCTTTTCCCCATACAAAAAGACTGGTTCTTCATGCAGCTGCATGAAAAATCAGTCTTTTTGTTATTTCGTCCGCACTGCGTCCGCTTTGAAGCACCTTTCCTTATCGAATATTCAAATAAACATCCTCTCTCGTATGAAATCCCCCGTCAATGATCACCTTATCCATATTTTCCGCCGTCACCGCTATTGGATCGATTTTATAATAAGGAATGTCATATGTCCCATCATTGAAGGTTTCTACTGCCTTGTATTCCCCTTCTCCGGAAGTAATATCCTCTCCTTTGCCAAGCGCCACTGCGAACTCGGCCGCCGTATTCGCTTCCTGTTCAATAGGCTTATAGACGGTCATTTCCTGTGTACCTTCCACAATCCTCTGACAAGCTGCCAGATCCGCATCCTGGGCCACCACAGCAACCTTCCCTGCCAGCCGATTCTCCGACAATACCTTCACTGCCTGACTTGCCAGATCATCATTTCCGCACATCACTCCTACAATATCTTTTGTAACTTCCAACCCCTGAGTCACATAATTTCCGGCCAGCTCTGCCATCCAGTTATCGCAATATCCCGTATAAACCACATTCAGATTACTGCCTTCAATGGCTTTATTGAACCCCCTCACAACTTCATCCACATTTCTGTCTGTAGGAGATCCATTGATGGCAAAAATATTTCCTCCCTCCGGACAAGCCTGGATCAGCGCCTCTCCCATAAGGGTTCCAACCTTTTCATTATCAATGGTAATATACAGATCTGCATTAACATTTTCCACAATGCGGTCATAGCAGATTATATAAATCCCCATTTCCCGGGCTTCCTTCAGCACATCATACAGCGCATTTCCATCAATAGGGATCACCACGATCACATCCATCTTTTTCTTAATGAAATACTCTATCTGGGAAATCTGCTCTTCCACAACACCTCCGGCTACCTGCACATTCACTTCTGCCCCAAGGCTCTGGGCCGTAGAAACAAACATATCCCGGTCCCGCAGCCATCTCTCAATTACAAAAGAGTCAAAGCTAAGCCCGATCTGCAGCTTATCTTCCTCTTTTGCTTCTTCCTTCTGCGGCTCCTGAGGCCTACTTCCGCAACCTGCTGCCAATGCAGCTGCCAGGAGCAAAGCCAACGACAAGATCAGCCAACGACACTTTCTCATTTTCCATACCTCGCTTTATACTCACTTGGAGTCATATCCATCTGCTTCTTAAAAATCCTGCTGAAATAATTTGGATCCGAATAGCCGCTCTGGATTCCCGCTTCCTTTACGCTCACATTTGCATCCACCAGAAGCTCTTTGGCTTTATCGATCCGGACTCTGGTCAGATACTCAATAAAATTCTCCCCAGTCTCCTCCTTAAAAATCTTGCTGAAATAATAAGGACTGATATTCACCTGACTGGACACATCATCCAGGGAAATATCCCTGCTGTAATTTTCCTGAATATAAAGCATGGCCTTCTTTACTGCGGAATTAGACTGATCTTCCTTCTGATCCCGGATTGCCCGGCATACATTTACCATCTTTTCCTGAAACCATTTACGAAGATCCTCATAAGTAGAAAGCGACATGGCAGTATCCAAATAGTCTCTGCGGTAACTAAATCCATAATTGATCGCGCCGCTTTCAAAAGCAATCTTCTCTCCCCAGATAATAAACTCCAGTATTTTCAGGCGGATATTATTCATATCCTGTGAATAATGCTCTACCATCCAGTCACAGAAGAAGTTCACCTCCTGGAGCATACCCTCTTCATTTCCTTCCTCAAGGCAGCGGAACATCCGCTTCTCATCATTGCCGGGAAAAGCCTCGTCATAGACACCATTCTGGGAAAGATCCTCTATATGAATTACCCGGCTCAGGCTTCCGTTTAATGCCCGGAGTGCTTCACGGTAAGATCTCTCAAGCTCTTCCATTTCCCATACTCTTCCAATTCCCACACGGAATTTTGCATCCAGTCTGCCTTCCAGCCTTGCCACCAGTTCTCTTGCCTTTTCCACCAGATCAATGCGGTCTTCATAAGGATTCTGAAAAATTTCACAAGGTACTACTACAGGGATACGATTGGACATAATATTTCCAACCACACAAGGAAAAGCAGACTTCACCACATCCCGGAATTCCGGATAAAAGCTCTGGGCTTTCACATTCATTCCAACCGGGCTTACCAGTCTTCCATTTTCATAGCTTTGTCCAAACTGCACCACCATAACATAACCCTGGCTGTATTCAATATCAAGAAGCTGCTGGTAATAATCTGCTGCTGCCATCTCTTTCTGGAAAAGAAGAGAATTTACATAACCAGATTCCACAACCGGGATAACTGTCTCCAGCTTTTCCTGGATTTTCAACAGATTACTTCTCTGATCACGAACCTTATCCACCTTTGCCGTTGCTTCTTCCACCACAGAAATAATCTTACTTTTCGAAATCGGTTTCGTAAGATACTGTTCCACACCAAGATTAATGGCTTCTTTAGCGTAATCAAATTTGTCATATGCGGAAACCACATAAAACAAGGCGGAATTATTGAACTTCCGGATTTCCCGCATAGCCTGGATTCCGTTAATTCCAGGCATGTGAATATCCATAAACACAATATCCGGGTGAAAAGTCTCCGCCTTCTCGATTACCGCCCTTCCTGTTTTCGCAGTTTCCACACTGCATTTATCTCCGAATTCAGCCAGAATCACTCCTTTAAAAGCCTCCAGCATAAGTCCTTCATCATCTGCTATCAGAATACGGTACATTTTTTTGCTCCCCTTTATTCAGCCTCTGTTCACTGCTCATTGCAGCATACTCCGTGCTATCACTTTTTACTCATTCACTGGTACCTTCAACCTCCACCGGTAAGGTGATATGCACACTGGTTCCAAGTCCCAGACCATCACTTTCTATGGTAAGAAGACCTTTTTGTTTATAATACAGTTCCAATCTGTCAATTACATTTCCTACTGCTATACCTGTAGAATAACGGTCCTCTCCATTATTTCGTGCTTTCCCTGCCATAACAGACCTGATCATCTCCTGTGTCATTCCGGCGCCATTATCACTGACTGTGATTTCCAGATCATCTCCATCCTTGTGAATAGACATTCTGATTTTTCCAGTTTCCATACAGTCGTGGATTCCATGCTGCACTGCATTTTCCACCAGAGGCTGCAAAATCATACTTGGAATCCTGAAATTCCCGATTCCCTCATCCACATCTTTTTCATAATTGATATCTCCGGCAAATCGGACATTTAAAATATAAATATAATTGTCAACTGCATCCACCTCTTCCCAGAGAAGTGCGTCATCCTCCATTTTCCGTACATTATATCGAAAAAAGTCTGCCATCTTTTCCAGAAAAACACCAGTACGCTCTGCATCCTCCAGCATGGCAAGCTGGGCACCAGCATTCAGACAGTTAAACAGGAAATGAGGATTGATCTGAGCCTGAAGATATTTCAGCTGTGCTTCTTTCAGATGGGTCTCCATAAGAAGCTCCCTCTCCTTCATCTGAGCCTGCTTCTCTATACTTTCACGCTGTTGTTTAATATGAATGCGTATGCTGTCCAGCATCTGATTAAAGCTCCGTGTTACCACGCCAACCTCATCCTCGCAGACAACAGGCAGAATTGGCACATTCAGATTTCCCAGGGCAACCTCATGAGCAGTACTGGAAAGCTGGGTCAGCGGCCGGATCATGGATTGCACAAACAGAATGATAATAGCCACGCCTACTGCTGCCACAATGAAAATAACCACCAACGCCAGCCGATACAGTACATCCATAGAAGAAAGCAGGAGCTGGTAATTGGAGGAATTCATCCGGAAACGCAGATTATTCAGCTTGTAAATATAAGAATTGATATATTTATAAAGCTGCAGTTCTTTTTCATAAGAAGCCTTGTACTTCTCAATATTTCTGCCTCGCTTGGCCTGAACAGTCTCGCTGGTCTGATTCAGATAGCTTTCTGACATTCTGCGTATATTTTTTTCCAGCATTTTTACTTCATTGTCCACATTCCGGTCATTCAGCTTATCCAGAAGCTCCCGGTAATCCTGCTCATAGCGATAGTAATTTTCCAGAGCCTTGGTTCCCTTTATATTCAGATATTCGTAAACCGTTCCTTCCAGCTTGTTTAAGGTATCCGAGAGATCATTAATCGCTGCATTGCTGGAAAAAACAGCATCAATCCGGTCTACACCGGTATGGATCTGTTCAAAGATAAAAAAATTGATGCATACTACAAACACCATGACAAGGGCCATAACAAAGCTTAATCTTGTCTGTATGGAATTCTGGACGGAAAGGCTTTCTTTTCTCTTTCTCACTTAATTCCCCTCCGTTCTGTAAGTCCCAACATTGCTTCTGGTGATCACATGCTGACCCACACTGTAATAGTTGCTGGTATGTCCCAAGGAGGAAAACTCTTCCAGGGCATTCACGCTGTATCTTCCGATTTCATCCATATCCAGAGCGATAGCCGAAGAAATAATCCCTTTGCTGATACCATCCAGAATTACATCGGAATAATAAAAACCAACTACATCCACATTTCCAACCTGGTTATAGTCAACCAGAGCCTGGTAAACGCACTCTGTCACAACCTCGTCCATGCACACCAGCACATCTGGCAGGTTCTCCTCGCTTACAAAAATATCCCGGACAAATTCCTCTGTATCAAAGCCAGAGCTGCTGTCAATGTTGTATTCTGAAATCGTTACGGTCTGATAATCCTTCTTTTTTTCCTCCAGTTCTTTTTTAATCTGGTAATAGATCAGATTGGTCTCCTGTGTCTTGGACTGGGAATTTGACAAAAGAAGGACCTGCGTATTCTCATGCTCCTTTAAAAGTCCAAGGATCTGTTCCGTGTAAGCATTTCCAAGCTGATAACTATTCAGTCCAACAAAGCTGATTCTGGCACTGGAGGAATCATCTGTCAGCACCGTAACTACTGGAATATCCGCATCTGAGGCCTCCTGGATCAGTTCCTGCTCTTCATCGCTTCCATCAGCTTCCAGAATGATTCCGTCCACCTGGGAGGCAATTCCAATACGCAGATAGTCCGCCTGACTATAATTGGAATCGTGTCCGGGCTCGATCAATTCCAGATAAGCATCTGCATCCTTTGCCGCCTGGCTGGCGCTTTCATAGATAGAATCCCACATCAGGGTATTTTCCTCTCCTGATATCATCAGATAATGTTTTGCGTAGCTGGATGCCCCCTCTCCTTCACCAAGATCCACCTGATCCAGTTTTTTCTGGAAATAAATCCAGATTCCAGAGAGAAATAACATACAGCCTACTATAATAAAAAAAACAGTCAATGTGGATTTTTTCATAATTAATAAGTTCCTTTATTGCCCGCGCTTTTGCCTGTAGGCAAACCGCCATTTTATTATAAAATAAATATGCTTTCAAACATCTACAGTTTACCATATTTGCATGCTATATGCAAAAGAAGCCATTGCATTTCTGCAACAGCTCCTTTCCTTTCTGATTACTTTTTACTGCACTCTCAGCAGTTTTTTGGCAATTATTTAGTTGGATTTTCTATTAGAGATAACATCAAATACAACTGCGATCAGAAGTACGGCACCTTTTACAACATACTGCCAGGAATCACCGATACCCATGATTGACATACCCATGTTGATAACACCAAGGAGAAGAGCACCGATTACAACACCGCCTACAGTACCACTTCCACCGTATGCAGAAGCACCACCGATGAAACAGGAACCGATTGCATCCATCTCGAAGGATGTACCTGTACTACCATTTACAGAACCTACACGTGCTGCGCAGAGAAGACCGGCAAGACCAGCAAGTAAGCCCATGTTTGCATATGCAATGAAATAAACCTTATTTGTATCGATACCGGAAAGCTGTGTTGCTTTCTCGTTACCGCCGATTGCGTAAAAGTAACGTCCAAACGCTGTCTTGGATGTGATGAAGTTGTAGATCATGCAGATTGCAACTACCCATACAAGCATTACGGAAATACCTTTGTACTGATACAATTTGTAGCAATACCACAGAATAACAACTGCAATCACGGCTGCTCTGCTGTAATCAGAAGCTGCTGTATTCTGGCGATAACCTTTTTTCGCTTTGTTTGCTCTGGAACGCATGGTAGAGAAAATAATGTAGCATGCGATCAGAACACCAACGATCAGTGCAGAATATTTCTTTCCATCATCAAGTCCCGGAATGTTAATGTAGGATGTAAATACATTCAGGAAAGATTTGTTCTGGATAGATACTGTCTTATTATCCAGTACCAGACGTCCAAATCCACGGAAAATGAACATGCCGGCAAGTGTTGTGATAAATGGAGGAATTCTCTTATAACCAATCCAGTAGCCCTGCCATACACCAACCAGAAGGCCGATTACCAGGCAAAGGAGAATGGTGATAAATGGATTGAAGCCCTTGCTGCCGATCAGGACAGCTGCAACACCACCAACGAAGCAGATAACAGATCCAACAGAAAGATCGATGTTACCACCAGTTAAGATACAGAGTAACATACCACATGCAAGAACCAGTACGTATCCGTTCTGGAGCATAAGGTTTGACATGTTCTGTGCAAAAAGAAGTCGTCCATCAGTCAGAGCACAGAACAGGATAAATACGATTACAAGCGCAATGACCATCGTATATTTTCTTAAAAAATCCTTGATTTTGGAATTCATAGTGTTTTCCCCTTTCATTATTTCTTCTGATTCTGCATGATATGTGCCATGATGCCTTCCTGGGTTGCTTCCTTTGCATCCAGTTCACCGGCCATCTTACCTTCATTCATAATGTAAACCCGGTCGCACATACCAAGGATTTCAGGCATTTCAGAGGAAATCATGATTACAGATTTTCCCTGTTCTACCATCTGATTGATCAGACAGTAAATATCATATTTTGCACCTACATCGATACCACGGGTAGGCTCATCCAGAATCAAAATATCCGGTTCTGTAAACATCCACTTTCCAAGGAGGGCTTTCTGCTGGTTACCACCAGACAGGTTACCAATACGCTGTTCATTGGAAGGTGTTTTCGTTCCCATTTCTTTTGTCATCTGCTCCGCCAGCTGTACCTCAAGGTCTGTGTTGATAATTCCATTATCACAGACTTTGCTCAGACGGGCAAGAGTTGTATTGAAACGGATGGACTCATCAAGGATCAGTCCGTTTGTCTTACGGTCCTCAGTTACATATGCAAGACCATGCTGGATGGCTGCACGAGGATCTTTCAAATCTACTTTTTCACCCTTTATGTACAATTCTCCGGAAATTGCACTTCCATAGCTCTTACCGAAGATGGACATCGCCAGCTCTGTACGGCCTGCACCCTGCAGTCCTGAGAAACCAACAACCTCACCTTTATGTACTTTAAAGGAAATATTGTCGTCTACTATTTTTTCCGGATACAGAGGATGATGAACCGTCCAGTTCTTTACCTCCAGCATCACTTCTTTACTTACATTGTGCTCACGTTTCGGATAACGGTCTTCCATAGGACGTCCAACCATTCCTTTGATGATCCTGTCCTCGCTTAAGTCATCCACGCCTTTTGTAAGTGTCTCGATTGTGCTTCCGTCTCGAAGAATGGTACAACGGTCTGCACAGTAAATGATCTCATTCAGTTTGTGTGTGATAATAATAGATGTCAGTCCCTGTTTCTTAAATTCCATAAGCAGGTCCAGAAGCATCTTTGCATCTTCATCATTCAGGGATGAAGTCGGCTCATCCAGGATGAGCAGTTTAACATCTTTTGAAAAAGCTTTCGCAATTTCTACCAGCTGCTGTTTGCCGGTTCCGATATCTTTGATCAGGGTCTGGGCAGATTCATGAAGACCTACCTGGGCCATGTGTTTCTCAGCCTCGCTGTATGTTTTATCCCAGTCGATGGCTCCTCTTTTATTTTTGATCTCGTTTCCAAGAAACATGTTTTCACCGATGGAAAGCAGTGGGATCAATGCAAGCTCCTGGTGAATAATAACGATACCTTTTGCCTCGCTGTCATTAAGCTTTTTAAACTTACACTCTTCACCCTCGTAGGTAACCGTTCCAGTATAGCTGCCGTATGGATACTGACCACTTAATACGTTCATCAATGTGGACTTTCCCGCACCGTTCTCACCGATCAGCGCATGAATCTCGCCACGCTGAACTTCAAGGTTAACGTTATCCAAAGCTTTGACACCGGGGAATTCCTTCGTAATGTGTTCCATTACTAAAATATTGTCAGCCAAAATGGCGCCCCCTTTCCCATAAAGCAGGCGGGGCTTTTCACCCCGCCCACATTTAAACCTTTATTTTTGATTTGTATGACGTTTTCGTTCAGCCTTCATTAGTTTGCCGGATGAAGATATCCGTCATCGTCCATTGTGTAGTATCCTGGGTCAACCAGTGCTTCCTGAAGGTTGTCTTTTGTTACAACAGTAGGAACCAGAAGGAAGGATGGGCATTTATTTCCATCAGATGTCTCATAGGATTCTGTATCATATGCACACTCGAAATCCCAACCAGATTTTTCAATCAGGGACTCATCAATTGTATCACCAGCCAGCATTGCTTTTGCAAGGTCAAGTGTTACGACTGCTTCATTGGCAACTGCTTTGTAAACGGTCATGGACTGTTTTCCATCAACGATGTTTGCAAGGTTTGCTTCATCACCATCCTGTCCTGTGATCAGAACTGTGTTATCACCAGCATAGTCAGACTCGATTGCCTGTGTTACACCAAGTGCTGTGGAGTCGTTGGAGCAAAGAGCTACGTCAAGCTGTGTTCCGTCTGCATAGTAGGATGCCAGAATGTTCTGCATTCTTTCAAGTGCTGTCTGGGTATCCCATGCAGGTGTTGCAACAGAATCAAAATCAGTCTGTCCGGAAACTACATTTAAGGTTCCTGCATCAATGTATGGTTTTAATACATCAAATGCACCATTGAAGAAGTATCCGGCATTGTTATCAGCAGGATCACCAGCTGTAAACTCGATATTGTATGTCTTGTCTCCAGCATTGTCCAGATCCAGAGAATCTACTACGTACTGTCCCTGAAGGGTACCTACTGTGTAGTTATCAAAAGAAATATAATAGGAAACAGCGTCGGACTTGATCAGACGGTCATAGGAAATAACCGGGATTCCTGCATCTGCTGCTTCATCCATAACTGTATTAAGAGCCTCGCCATCGATAGCTGCTACAACTAACAGGTTAACTCCGTCGGAAATCAGGTTCTGGATATCGTTTACCTGACGGTCTGTCTCGTTGTCAGAGTATGTAAGCTCTACTTCGTATCCAGCATCTTCGAACTGTTTCTGCAGATAGGAACCATCACGATTCCAACGCTCCAGAGACTGTGTAGGCATTGAAATACCGATTTTTCCGCCAGCTGCTCCGTCTTCTGCCATTACCGGAACTGCAAGTGAACCAACTGCCATTGCTGCTACCATTGCCATTGCTACTTTTCTCTTCATGAAAAAACCTCCCGTATCATTTTTATTTGCTATGTTCTATAGCTTTTTGATGGGATTATAATATCATATTGGTACTCTGTGTAAAATGGACTAATTTTGGATTGCTCTTTCAATTTTTGTGTTATGATATGCACAAAATTGTGCTGGGGTGGACATTTTTGTTGTGGAATAGTGCTAGATTGTAATTATGTGCTATTGACATTTTTAAGATATGAAGTGTTATAGAATTCCCGAATGTGATTTTACTATTTAATGTGTTGGTCATTATCCCGGACGCGATTTCACAATGTATATTCACCGCCGCGCGTCGCAACGTTCC
>OHZI01000499.1_pt1 | contig 11834 bp, 10 predicted proteins | sample 1580511 | NCBI WGS metagenome assembly OHZI01 (sample SAMEA3882508, study PRJEB24775) | human gut metagenome | biome: human-associated habitat; feature: intestine environment; material: feces | place: Netherlands | collected 2009/2010
AGGGACTTTTCCGGAATCCTGACTCAGGGCGGAACTATTCTCGGAACATCCAGACAGCCATTCAAACTGATGCGGGTTCCGGATGAGAAGGGACTGGATAAGGTTGAGGCCATGAAACAGACTTACTATAAGCTCTGTCTTGACTGTCTTGTGATCCTCGGCGGAAACGGAACGCAGAAAACCGCCAATCTTCTCCGCGAGGAAGGCCTGAATATCATCCATCTTCCGAAGACCATTGATAATGATATCTGGGGTACAGATATGACCTTTGGCTTCCAGAGCGCTCTGGAGATCGCAACAAATGCCATTGACTGCATCCATACAACAGCTGCATCTCATGGACGTGTATTTATTGTTGAGATCATGGGACATAAGGTCGGAAGCCTTACACTGAATGCCGGTGTTGCAGGCGGAGCAGATGTGATCCTGATCCCGGAGATCCCATACGATATCAATAAGGTTGTAGAAGCCATCCAGAAGCGTAACAAGGCAGGCAAGCGTTTTACCATTCTTGCAGTAGCTGAGGGAGCTATCTCAAAAGAAGATGCAGAGCTTCCGAAGAAAAAATACAAAGAAAAGCTTGCGGAAAGAGCGAAGAAATATCCGTCTGTATCCTATGAGATCGCAGACCAGATCCAGCAGGTGACCGGAAGTGAGGTACGTATCACAGTTCCGGGACATATGCAGCGAGGCGGAGAGCCATGTGCATATGACCGCGTTCTTTCCACAAGGATCGGTGCCGGTGCAGCGCAGGCGATCATGGATGAGGAATACGGTGTTATGATCGGTGTCATCAACGGCAAGATCAAGAGGGTTCCTCTTGCTGAATGCGCAGGCAAGCTGAAGATGGTATCTCCAAAGGATCAGCTTGTAAAAGCAGCCAAACAGATCGGAATCAGTTTTGGCGATTAATGAATTATGAGTCATCTGGCCGCCGCGGGAGTCTTTCCGCGGCGACTGTGGCGAAGAGAAGGAGAGTTTTATGAGTTATACTGCTCTTTACCGTAAATTTCGTCCCGACAATTTTGACGATGTAAAAGGACAGGATCATATTGTGACAACACTGACCAACCAGATCAAGGCGAACCGTATCGGACACGCATACCTGTTCTGCGGAACGCGTGGTACCGGAAAAACTACGGTTGCAAAGATCCTGGCGAAGGCAGTAAACTGTGAACATCCTGTAAATGGCAGCCCCTGCAATGAATGTGCCATGTGCAAGGCCATTCAGGCGGGAACTGCCATGAATGTGATCGAAATCGATGCAGCCTCTAACAACGGTGTTGATAACATCCGTGAGATCCGTGAGGAAGTGGCTTATCGTCCAACAGAGGGTAAATACAAGGTTTATATCATCGATGAGGTGCATATGCTCTCAACAGGTGCATTTAATGCTCTTCTGAAAACATTGGAGGAGCCGCCTTCTTATGTTATTTTTATCCTGGCGACTACAGAGGCCCACAAGATACCGATCACAATACTGTCCAGATGTCAGCGCTATGACTTTCACCGGATATCCATTGATACCATTGCTGCCAGACTTTCCGAGCTTCTGACAGCAGAAGGGGTGGAAGCAGAGGAGAAGGCTGTACGCTATGTGGCAAAAAAAGGCGACGGGTCCATGCGAGATGCCTTAAGTCTTCTGGATCAGTGCATTTCTTTTTATCTGGGACAGGTGCTTACCTATGATAAAGTCCTGGACGTTCTGGGAGCTGTGGATACAGAGGTATTCAGCAGACTTCTCCGAAAGGTTCTTTCCGGCGATGTGACAGGTTCCATCCATGTGCTGGAGGACCTGATCACAGGCGGCCGGGAGCTGGGACAGTTTGTATCAGATTTTACCTGGTATATGCGAAATCTTCTGCTTGTGAAGACTTCCGAAAATCCGGAGGAAGCCATTGATGTTTCTTCTGAGAATCTGAAGCTTCTGAAGGAAGAGAGCGGGATGACAGATGTGGAGACGCTGATGCGTTACATTCGTATTTTTTCCGATCTGTCCAATCAGATCCGTTTTGCAAGCCAGAAGCGTGTATTGGTGGAAATCGCACTGATCAAGCTGTGCAGACCGGCCATGGAGACAAATCTGGACTCTGTTCTTGACAGGCTTCGTGTCCTGGAAAAGCAGATGGAGGAACGGCCTGTGCAGCAGGTGATCGTTCGGGAGAGCGAGGCCGGTGGAGCCGGGGAACCGGGGGCGGCAGTGACCGGTACAGCAACGGTACAGCAGCAGAAACCACAGAAGGCAGCTCCTGAGGATCTTCAGAAGATCGTGGCAGGCTGGCGTGCCATCGTGGGTCAGACTACCGGACTTTTCAAGCAGTCCCTGCAGCGTGCAGTCCCCAAGTATAACGGAGAAACAGGAGATCCCATCCTTTATGTGGAATTCCAGGATTTTCTGGGGATGAATTATGTAGACAATCCGGAGGCGAAGAAAGAGCTTCAGGACATTATTGCTGCCCGGACAGGCAAAAGCGTGGAGATACATATGCTGGTAGCCAACAAACATCAGCACACCAATCTCGCGCAGATTACAGTAGACGATGCACTTCGGGAGAATATCCACATGGATATCGTAGTGGAAGAAGACCCGGATGAGGAGTCATAAATCCGTAAACAAAAAACAGGAGGAAAGTATTATGGCAAAAAGAGGTGGATTTCCTGGCATGGGTATGCCGGGAAACATGAATAATCTTATGAAACAGGCGCAGAAAATGCAGCGTCAGATGGAAGAAAACCAGAAAGCTCTTGAGGAAAAAGAGTTTACAGCAACAGTAGGCGGCGGAGCTGTTTCCGTTACAGTTTCCGGTAAACGTGAAATAACAAAGGTCACACTTTCCGAGGAAGCGGTAGATCCGGATGATATCGAGATGCTTGAGGACATGATCGCGGCAGCAACAAATGAGGCGCTCCGTCAGGTTGAGTCCGAGTCAGCAGCAGTGATGTCCAAACTCACAGGCGGCCTTGGCGGTCTTGGCGGAGGTCTTCCTTTCTGATGGAATATTACAGCAGCCATATCAATAAACTTATTGAGCAGCTTTCCCATCTTCCGGGAATTGGTGCGAAATCAGCACAGAGACTGGCATTTCACATCATGAATATGCCAAAGGATCAGGTAGAGCAGCTTACCTCTTCCATTACCGGTGCCAGAGAGAATGTACAGTATTGCAAGTGCTGCTGTACTCTGACAGACAGAGAGATCTGTCCAATCTGCAGCAATGATAAGCGTGATCATTCAGTGATCATGGTGGTAGAGAATACAAGAGATCTTGCAGCTTATGAAAAAACAGGCAAGTTTGATGGCGTTTATCATGTTCTTCATGGTGCAATCTCTCCAATGCTTGGAATCGGGCCGGATGATATCAAACTGAAAGAACTCATGCAGCGTCTGGCAAAGGATGAGGTAAAGGAAGTGATTATTGCTACCAATTCCAGTCTGGAGGGGGAAACAACGGCAATGTATATCAGTAAGTTGATCAAACCTACCGGGATCAAAGTCAGCAGGATCGCAAGCGGAGTTCCGGTAGGAGGAGATCTGGAATATATTGACGAAGTGACTCTTTTACGTGCTCTTGAGGGGCGTGTGGAGCTTTAAGGTTACTGTTCTGACAAAAGATCATCGGAAAAGGAGGCATCACTTTGTCTAAAAAGAAAGCAACTTCTTCTGACGTGGCAAAGAGGGCAGGAGTCTCCCAGGCAACTGTTTCCATGGTCCTGAATAAGAAATATAATGTTTCTTTTTCCAGAGAAACAGTGGAGAAGGTAGAGCAGGCAGCCAGAGAATTAGGCTATCATCTTCCCGGACGAAAGAACAGAAAAGAAAGCCGGAAAGAGAAGCTGATCGTTGTTTTTTGCCCTACGCTTACAAGCCCGTATTATGTATTGCTTCTGCAGGGGATTGAAGCAGTGGCGAACAAGCAGGGATATGGTGTCTTTATCTGTAATACACAGAGAGATCCCCGTCTGGAGGAGAAGTATCTGCGCATGATGGGTACAATAGAGCCGCTTGGCATTATCTACTGCTGTAATCCAAATCCGGATTTTCAGCAGCAGGTAGAGGAACTGGCGCAGACAATCCCACTGGTTATCATCAGTAATAAAGAGAAAACTACAACTATAGATGCCATTAATCAGGATAATACAGTTGTGGGAAGGATGATGGCAAGACATCTGCTTGATCTGGGGCACAGAGATGTAGCGTTTATCACTCCGCCCCTGACAAGGAGACAATGGCAGAGAACAAAACGTGTAAATGGTTTTGTGAAAGAGTTTGAGAAAGAAGGCCTGAAGGATCATGTGATCATTAAGGCTGCGGATGAAGCTATCGATATGCAGATCCCACGGATGGATTCGGAATATTCGATGGGTTATGAGCTTACTATGGAGCTTCTGGATGAAGGCAGGGAATTTACAGCTATTGCAGGCCAGAATGATATGATGGCTATTGGTGCGCTGGATGCTCTCCATGAAGCAAGGATTCATGTACCCAAGGATGTATCGGTGATTGGGTGCGATAATATCTTTTATTCGGGAATACGGAAGATCTCTCTTACTACGATCGATCATTTCGTAGCCCTTAAAGGCAGAGATGCCTGTGATATTATACTGCGCAAAATCGATGAGCAGGACCGTTTTCTTACAGATTCTGCTCCTGCCAGTCTCTATAATATTGAATATACCCCCAAGCTGATAGCGAGACGCACTACGGGGTATATCAGAACCAAAAAAAATAATTAAATACGTCGAATGAAAATTATTAATAATAATTTATCGAAACTGCAGAACAGTTATTTGGTATAGAGCTGTGTGGCGAGGTAGATTGCGAATATCTATCCGGCAGGCATTTTCTGGAAACGTACCAAAATTTCAGGATGTGTGGCTGAAATCCGATATCAGAAATGATTTCTGACGGAGGTTTCCTGCAACAGCAAAGACAGCGAACAGTTACGAAAAGAAATGGTTATAAAACATATTGTATATTGCATGTTGATAACAACGAATATATGCTTTGACTGAAAAATAAAGAATTAATAAAACATGCGATTATTAATAATGAAATTATTAATAATCTTTTGCCACGCTTGACCTGAATGTAAAGTCTGTTATAATGAAACCATAAGATCAATGAACGATTATGACAAGCAAAAATCAGGAGGGTTAAGAACATGAAATTTTTTATTGACACAGCAAAAGTAGAAGATATTAAGGCAGCTAATGATATGGGTGTAATCTGTGGTGTTACCACAAATCCGTCTCTTATCGCAAAAGAAGGAAGAGATTTCAAGGAAGTAATCAAAGAGATCACATCTATCGTAGACGGACCGATCAGCGGTGAAGTAAAAGCTACTACAACAGATGCAGAAGGAATGATCAAAGAGGGACGTGAGATTGCAGCCATTCATCCGAATATGGTTGTTAAGATTCCTATGACAGTAGAAGGTCTGAAAGCAGTTAAGGTTCTTCATGCAGAAGGAATCAAGACAAACGTTACTCTGATCTTCACTGCTAACCAGGCACTTCTGGCTGCAAGAGCAGGTGCTACTTATGTATCTCCGTTCCTTGGAAGACTGGATGACATTTCTACAAGAGGTGTTGATCTGATCCGCGAGATCGCTGAGATTTTTGAAGTGGCAGGAATCGAGACAGAAATCATCGCAGCAAGCGTAAGAAATCCGATTCATGTAACAGACTGTGCACTTGCAGGTGCTGACATTGCAACTGTTCCGTACAATGTAATCGTACAGATGACAAAACATCCTCTGACAGATGCAGGTATTGAGAAATTCCAGAAAGATTATAAAGCAGTATTCGGCGAATAAGGAGAATTTACCACAATGGAAAAATTAGAACTTCAGAAAATTGCAAACGAAGTCCGTAAAGACATCGTTACTGCATTACATTCTGCAAAAGCAGGACATCCGGGCGGATCTCTGTCTGCAGCAGATGTATTCACTTATTTATATTTTGAAGAAATGAATATTGATCCAAAGGATCCTAAGAAGGCTGATCGTGACCGTTTCGTACTTTCCAAAGGCCACACAGCACCGGGATACTACTCTGCACTTGCAGAAAGAGGCTTTTTCCCAAAAGAAGATCTGAAGACTCTTCGTCATCTGGGTTCCTATTTACAGGGACATCCGGATATGAAACATATCCCGGGTGTTGATATGTCCAGCGGTTCTCTGGGACAGGGAATCTCTGCAGCAGTTGGTATGGCGCTTTCTGCCAAATTAAGCAATGAAAGCTATCGTGTATACACCTTATTAGGTGACGGCGAAATTCAGGAAGGCCAGGTTTGGGAAGCTGCTATGTTTGCAGGCTTCAGAAAACTGGACAATCTTGTAGTGATCGTGGATAATAATGGACTTCAGATCGACGGTAAGGTTGATGAAGTATGTTCTCCATACCCGATTGATAAGAAATTTGAGGCATTTAACTTCCATGTGATTAACGTTGCAGATGGAAATGATATGGATCAGTTAAGAGCTGCTTTTGATGAAGCAAAAGCTACTAAGGGAATGCCTACAGCTATCATTATGAAAACTGTAAAAGGAAAAGGTGTTTCCTTTATGGAAAATCAGGTTGGATGGCATGGAAAAGCTCCGAATGACGAGCAGTATGCACAGGCAATGGAAGAGTTAGAAAAGGCAGGTGAAGCATTATGTCAGAAGTAAAGAAGATCGCAACAAGAGCAAGCTACGGTGCTGCGCTGGTTGAATTAGGTAAGAAACATGAGAACCTGGTCGTTCTGGACGCTGACCTTGCTGCAGCTACTCAGACTGGCGTATTCAAAAAAGAATTTCCGGAGCGTCATATTGACTGTGGTATTGCCGAGTGTAATATGATGGGCATTGCCGCAGGTCTGGCTACTACAGGAAAAGTTCCATTTGCCAGCACATTTGCAATGTTTGCAGCAGGACGTGCTTTTGAGCAGGTTCGTAACTCTATTGCATATCCGAAGATCAATGTAAAAATTGGCGCTACTCATGGCGGAATTTCTGTAGGTGAAGATGGTGCTACCCATCAGTGTTGTGAGGATTTTGCTCTTATGAGAGTAATTCCGGGAATGGTTGTTGCCTGCCCTTCTGATGATATTGAAGCAAAAGCTATGGTAGAAGCAGCTTATGAGCATGTTGGTCCTGTATATATGAGATTTGGACGTCTGGCAGTTCCGGTTATCAATGACAGACCGGACTATAAATTTGAATTAGGCAAAGGTATTGTCCTTCGTGAAGGAAAAGACCTTACGATCATTGCAAACGGTCTCTGCGTAGCTCCTGCTCTTGAAGCTGCAGAGAAGCTTGCGGCAGACGGCGTAGATGCAAAAGTAATCAATATCCATACGATTAAGCCTCTGGATGAAGAACTTGTAGTTGCAGCAGCCAAAGAAACAGGCAAGGTTGTAACTGTAGAAGAGCATTCAGTAATCGGTGGACTTGGCGGAGCAGTATGCGAATGCCTGTCTGAGAAAGCACCTGTACCTGTAAAACGTATCGGTGTAAATGATGTATTCGGAGAATCCGGTCCTGCCACAGCTCTTCTTGAGAAATATGGTCTTGATGCAGAAGGCATCTACAAACAGATCAAAGAATTTGTATAATTTACGATTCCCTGTGTGATGGTATCTGCCAGAGAGATTACCGTAGACAGGCGGGTAGTCTGAAGGGTTAGCTGTTCCAGTACACCTGCAATGTTTACAATCCCTGTGATATGGATATCACCAACAGGAGGAAGTTCTTTCTGAACTGCAGCACCTGGGTAAAGTGCACCATCTGCGATGGTCACATACCCCAGGTGCTTTTTTTGTCCAAGAGAGGCATCCACTGCAATAACCAGACCTTCGGGATGCAGAATTTTGATCTGGCGGGAAATTCTGGAAAGATTTAAAGCATGTACGGGGCTTTTCAGGGTACCGTAAACATAAACGCCATGAGTGTCCGTATTCAGATGTTCAAGTAACTGGTGTCCGATATAGGGACCGAGACAGTCTCCTGTCACGCGGTCACTTCCGATACACAGAAAAACCAGTTCCGACCATCTGCCGGGATATTGAAGAATACATTTATTTAAAAGAAAAGCGATTTCCTCAGCAGAACTGCTTTTCTGTGAGTCCACATAAAATACCATAAAACCTCCCTGATCGTATTTATGTACTCGCAGAGTCTCTATTGTACCTGCACAAAAAGATTTCGAGAGCACATTATTGATTATATCTTTTAATTGCTATAGTCCCTTTGCTTCATAACAACAAGCTGCGAAGAGGCTTCTGATAACATCATATCCTTACCGGGATAAAAATATGCACTGTGCAAAATCTGTCGCCAAATTCTGGTAAATTCCTCTTACAATGTGATAAAATCTGCAATTTATCTGTGTTATCCTGATACCCGAAGGGGTGATGAGAGATGATAGAAGTAATCTATAAGGACGAATCTCAGGAAGGACAAAATGGTGAGGAACCGTTTGGATTACCCAGAAATATACGCCAGATCGGCCTGGCAGCCGAAGATTACAGGATTTATATGGAGGACTATGTGTACACATTTCTGGTAAGACTTGCCAGAGCGGAAGACTCTCTGGGAGAAGCAAAAACCAGAGTGGCAGTTCTTACAGGAAATCTTAAATGGCGTTCTCAGACAGCTTATCTGTTTATCAAAGGTGCTATTATAGCGGAGGAGATGGAGGCAGCACCTGATCATATCGATTTTTCGGAAAATCAATGGAAGCAGATACAGGAAGCCCAGAAGGAGTACTTCGAAGATCAGGAGATTGTGGGATGGTTCTTTTCACAGCCTCAGCTTCTCCTGAAGGTATCGGAAGTGATGTTAAAAGTACACATGAAACATTTTGGAGGAGAAAAAGTCCTGATGCTTATGGAACCTCAGGAAAGGGAAGATGCTTTCTTCCGTTATGAAAACAATGAAATGGTGCGTCTGGGAGGGTATTATCTTTATTATGAAAAAAATCCCGGTATGCAGACGTATATGATCGACAAAAATGAAGAACTTCAGCCGGAACCTCAGGAAAAATATGAAGATCAGGCTGTGAAAGATTTTCGCAAAATAATTGCAGATAAAAAGGAAACCAGGAAGGAGCCGGCAGCTCCTTCTGTTTTTTCATATGGATTAACTGCATGTCTGGCAATTGCAGTACTGACAGTGGGTGTTAATTTTTACAGAAGTTACCAGAATGTAAAACAGAACGAAAAGGAGAGCGCGACGGTTTCTTCAGTGATCGTTGAGGAGATAACGCCGTCTCCTGTTGTCGGGACTTCGAACAATGAAGCTGTCAGGCAGCATAAACAATACCGGACAGATACTATACAAAATGATGCAGGGAAGAATAAAAAGAATAATGAAGAGAATGATGAAGAGAATAATCAAAGCACCAGTGAAAAAGAAAATTCTGAAAAGAAAAACAATACTTCAGAGAAAAAAATATCAGCAGAGCAGACAGATACAGAACAAAAATCGGACAAAACAGAACAGCTTCCGGATGTAAAGACAGAAAAAGCAGATAAAACCAAACAAATCTACCAGCAGGAAGCAGATGAACGTAAAGCACAGAAACGTGTCAGGGAAGCTGTGCAGAAGGAAAACAGCGAAGCAGCGGGAAAAGCCCATGAGTCATATGTGATTCAGCCCGGCGATACTCTTTTTCAGATAAGTATGGACAGATACGGAAGTATCGAAGCCATAAGCCAAATCTGTAAATTGAATGGGATGTCAGCGGACGAAATCATTTATCCGGGACAAGTAATTGTATTACCTTAGAAAACTGTGCTATAATAAATGGCAAAAACTGAAACCTGATAATCAACAAAATGAAAGTGAGAAATAAGGTAAAGGCTAAAATGGCAAATACATTTAAGAAAATAATAAAAAAACATAAAAAGAAAAAGCTTCAGGCAGAGAGAAACAGAAAAGCGAAAGCCCGGGAGAGAGCTGAAGAGGAATATGCAGATGATTATGAGCGCAGATTGTCCCGCCACAAAAGAAGTGTAGTGAAAAAGACAGTTATTACAGTGGTGGCGATAGCTGCTGCTGTAACGGCTGTGGGATTTTACATAGAGAAGAGAAGCTATCATACTTATAAAGTAGTCCAGACAAGTGAGCAGGAGGATATTGTTTCTACAAATTATGTTGAAATGGATGGAAATATCCTTCGATACAGTCCGGACGGGGTTTCCCTTGTTTCTGATAAGATGAGTACACTCTGGAGCGAAACCTATCAGATGCAGAATCCTGTGGCAGATGTTAACGGAACTCATGCGGTGATTGCGGATAAAGATGGAACAACTTTGGAGATTTATGATAAATCTGGAAAAACAGGCAGTGTAACTACTTCCTACAGTATTGTCAAAGCAAAAGTATCCAAAAGCGGTCTTGTTGCGGCAATCCTGGATGGCGGAGATGATACGTGGATTGATTTTTATGGTACAGATGGAAGTCTGATTGCTGAGAATCAGACGAAGATAGATGATCCGGGATATCCCCTTGATATTGCTGTATCTGAAGACGGAGTGATCATGATGGTAACCTATCAGTTCGTAGATGGAAGTGATACGACCAGTTATGTGGCATTTTACAATTTTGGAGATGTAGGACAGAACGAGGATGACAGAATTGTCAGTGGATATAAGTATGAAGGCGTGGTAGTTCCGCAGATCCAGTATCTTGATAATAACCGGTCTGTAGCACTTAAAGATAATGGATTTACAATTTATCATGGAAGCCAGATTCCGAAGGAAGTAAAAACAGTAAAAGTAGATAAAGAAATTGTCAGTACTTTTTATGATAATGATATGATTGGTCTTGTGTTTAAGAATGACAGTAAAGACAAACAGTATACAATGGAAGTTTATACTACAGATGGCAAATTGAAATTCAAAGAAAACTTCAACATTCCATATACGACGATTAAATTAAGCGGTGGAAATATTCTGATGTACAACAGTTCCCAGATGTGTGTAATGAACAGCAGGGGAGTACAGAAATATCTTGGCAGTGTGGATGGAACGATCAAAGATTTCTTCAAAATCGGAATGAACAGATATCTTCTGGTATTGGACAGCGGTGTAGAGATAATAAAACTTAGTTAGGAGGATGAAAATGGCTTTAACGTGGGCCGGAGTCATTACGATACTTTTTCTGGCGGCTGCATGTGTCAGAGGTTATAGGCGGGGACTGATAAAAGAACTGGTTTCGCTTGTATGTGTTTTTCTGTCGATGGCGATCGTGTGGTTGATAAATCCTTATGTAAATGAGTTTATTCGGGAAAATACATCAATTTATGAAAAAGTACAGGAAAGTTGCCGGGAGTTTGTAGGAGAGGAATACAGCACATGGACAGGCAGTGGAGAAAGCCAGACTGAATTTATAAATGAAATGAATCTCCCGGAGCTGCTGAGGAATGGACTGGTTCAGAATAATAATTCTGACAGTTACCAGTATTTGGCTGTAACTACATTTTCGGATTATATTGCCCAATATCTGGCGAGAATGGCAGTGAACGGAATTTCTTTCCTGATTTCTCTGCTGATGTCGACGATTATGGTGAGGAGTATCACATGGATGCTGAATCTTGTGACGAGATTACCTGTGCTGCATGGCATGAACAAGGTAGCAGGAGCGTTGCTGGGGGCAGTTAAATTCCTTATAGTAATATGGATTATCTTTCTGGCTCTCACCATTGTGTGCAATACAAAGGCTGGTGAGGCGGCCCTTCAGATCATTAAGAAAGATTGCATCCTGAGTTTCATATATGACAGAGATATCCTGATCAGGATATTTATGAGTATCTTCTATTAAAAAGGTTTGGTATCTGTGGACCGTAGG
>OHZI01000516.1_pt1 | contig 11712 bp, 9 predicted proteins | sample 1580511 | NCBI WGS metagenome assembly OHZI01 (sample SAMEA3882508, study PRJEB24775) | human gut metagenome | biome: human-associated habitat; feature: intestine environment; material: feces | place: Netherlands | collected 2009/2010
TCTGAAATCCCTGCTGATGAATCCCGTTTACTGTGGTGACATGGCTTCCCAGAAAAGGTACTACCGTTTCAAGATTGGCAATCAGGGAGATAAAGCTCCGGAGGACTGGATCACAGTCAGGGATACCCACGAAGCAATCATTCCGCAGGATGTATTTGATCTGGTACAGGCAAAGATGAAAGGCAGGAAACGCCAGACAGAACAGGGAGAATACAGCATGTTTGCCGGATTACTCCGCTGTGCAGAGTGTGGCGGTGCATTGACATTAAAGAAGACGCATACCAAAGATCAGCATGAAGTTTATACCTGTTCCACCTATATCCATAAGGGAAAAGCACACTGCACTCAACACCGGGTGGACGCTGATGATCTGTATGATGCAGTCCTTATCAGAATCCAGGAATGTGCAAAAGCAGTCACCGGAGATGGAACAGAACTGGAAAACCGGGTGAAGGAGTTATGCGAAGAAGATACACAGGGACACAGAGACAGTCTGGAGAAGCTGGTATCAAAACAGAAAGACCGCCTGGAGACATTAGACCGGTTGATTGCAAAACTGTATGATGATCTAATTAATGACAAGATTACAGAATCTGTTTTTGATAAGATGTTGGAGAAGACACAGAAAGAGCAGACAGACATCAAAAAGGAACTTTCCCAGAACCAGAGTGTGCTGAATACAGAAGAAAAACTGGATGCACAGTCCCAGCAGTGGATTGAGGATATCAGCGAGTATGCGGACATTAAAGAACTGGATGCCAATCTTCTGAACCGGCTGATCAGTAAAATCGTTATCTCAGAACCGCAGGAGAAAGACGGAACAGAAAATTACTGCCGTACTCCTGAAACGGTCACAATGGAAATTCATTTCAACTTAAAACCAATACCGGAGCTTGGAACCATCGAAAGAGGTTCCGGCTCCCATAAATAAGAAAAATCTATCAAAATTTAATCTATTTTAATCTTTTCAAGGCTCATTTCGAGCAAATATTTTCTCATAAAAGACATAAAACAGCTGATGGCCGGTGGCGGTGTAGCACTGATCGGCACGACTCTGGTGCCGCTGCTTTCCGGTCTGTTCGGTTAAGCAAAAGCTGTCGGAGCGAAGATTCCGACCGGGCGGCGAAAGCTGCCTGTTACATAGTCAGGTGCAGGCAATCTCCGCAGCTGGCTATTTTCTGCGCTCTCCGGCAGGTGCACATGTTGGAAGTATGGCGCAGAACCGCAGTTTAGAATCGCACCGGCTGATAGGCCGGACAAGTTACAGGAGGACAAATCTATGGCGTTTCTTACTACAACTGCATCGGCACTGTCTCTTTTCTCTCAGCTGTTCATGCTTCTGTCCCGGATGGCGAAGCTGTTCGGCGTGTTTGCGTAAGGAAGGAGGCGGCTCATGCAGAGTATCCTTGAACAGATCACAGATTGGCTCAAGAGCATGATCATCAGCGGTATCATGGGAAATCTTTCAGGGATGTTCGATTCGGTCAACCAGCAGGTTGGACAGATCGCAGGCGATGTGGGAACCACACCGGCGAACTTTTCACCTGCGGTTTTTTCTATGATCCGCAACATCTCGGAATCCGTGATCCTGCCCATTGCCGGAATGGTGCTGACTTTCATCGCCTGTTATGAGCTGATCCAGATGCTCATCGAGCATAACAATCTGGCAAATTTCGAGACCTGGACATTTTTCAAATGGGTCTTTAAGACCTTTCTGGCAGTGACCCTGATCTCGAACACATTCAATATCACGATGGCTGTCTTTGATGTGGCGCAGCAAGTGATCTCCCGAAGCGGCGGTCTGATTTCCGGCAGTACGTCCGTCAGTGATGCGACCCTGACAGCAATGCAGGCCACGCTGGAAGGCATGGACTTGGGACCGCTGCTGGGACTGTATTTGCAGACCTTTGTGGTTCAGGTCACGATGCTGGCGTTGTCGGCTATCATCTTTGTCATCGTGTATGGCCGAATGGTGGAAATATATCTCATGGTGAGCCTTGCGCCGATTCCGTTCGCAACCTTTGGAAACCATGAGCAGAGCCATACCGGTCAAAACTATCTGCGCTCCCTGTTTGCACTGGGATTCCAGGGCTTTCTTATCATGATCTGTGTAGGCATCTATGCAGTTCTGATTCAGAACCTGTCCTTTTCGGATAACATCATCAGCAGCATTTGGGGCGTTATGGGCTATACGGTTTTGCTGGCATTTACGCTGTTTAAGACGGGAAGCCTTGCGAAATCCGTGTTTGCAGCGCACTAAGGAAGGAGGAATGATTCATGGCATCTTATATTTCTGTGCCGCGAGACCTTTCAAAGGTCAAGACCAAGGTCTTTATGAACCTGACCAAACGGCAGATTCTCTGCTTCGGAGCCGGTGCGCTGATTGGCGTTCCGGTTTTCTTTTTGCTCAAATCCAGCGGAAATCTGAGCCTTGCCGCACTTGGCATGATGGCGGTGATGCTGCCGCTTTTCTTTCTTGCCATGTATGAGAAAGACGGTCAGCCGCTGGAAGTGGTGGCAAAGCACTTCTATGAGGCAAAGTTCAAGAGGCCGAAAACGCGGCCTTACAAAACAAAAAATTACTATGCACTGCTGGTTCAGCAGGCAGACGTGGAAATGGAGGTAAATCGCATTGTTCAAAATTCTCGAAAAGCTGACAGCGAAGAATAAAAAGCAGGATGACATCCGAATGCCGTCTCATCTGTCAGCCGCAGAGCAAAAACAGGTGCAGACGGTGATTGACCGAGCAAGGGGGGACCGCACGGTTCCGCACTCGGCACAGGAGAGCATTCCTTTTCAGCGGATGTTCCCGGACGGTATCTGCCGTGTGACGGACAACTACTACACCAAAACCATTCAGTTTCAGGACATCAATTACCAGCTGGCGCAGCAGGAAGATCAGACGGCTATCTTTGAGGAATGGTGCAGCTTCCTGAACTTCTTTGATTCCAGCATCCGCTTTGAGCTTTCTTTTATGAATATGGCTACGGATGCCTCGAATTTTGAGAAGATGGTGCGCATCCCGTACCAGAAGGATCATTTCAATCCGGTGCGCACGGAGTACAGCACCATGCTGCGCCGCCAGCTTGCCCAGGGCAACAACGGCCTGACCAAGACGAAGTACCTGACGTTTGGCATTGAGGCGGAATCCATGAAACAGGCAAAGCCGAGGCTCATTCACATCGAGATCGACCTGATGAACAACTTCAAACGCTTGGGTGTCCGGGCAAAATTGCTGAACGGCAAGGAACGGCTTCATCTGATGCACGATATGTTCCACATGGGTGACCATGACCGATTCAATTTCGATTGGAAGTGGTTGCCGGAGAGCGGGCTGTCGGTAAAGGACTTTATTGCACCGACCGGTTTTGCCTTTCCGAAGAACCGTATTTTTCAGATGGGCGGGATGTATGGCTCCATGTCCTATCTCCAGATCACGGCTTCCGACCTGTCGGATCAGCTGCTGAAGGATTTTCTGGATATGGAATCCAGCCAGATCGTGACTATGCACATTCAGTCGGTAGACCAGAATAAAGCAATCAAATCCATCAAGCACACCATTACGGAGCTGGATCGTTCCAAGATTGAGGAACAGAAGAAAGCTGTCCGTTCCGGATACGATATGGACATCATTCCGTCAGATTTGGCAACTTACGGCAAGGACGCAAAGGCACTGCTGAAGGAATTGCAGAGCCAGAATGAGCGTATGTTCCTGCTGACCTTTCTGGTGATGAACACCGGCGAGACGGAGCAGGAGCTGGAAACCAATGTGTTTCAGGCTTCCAGCATCGCACAGAAGTACAACTGCAACCTGCGCCGTCTGGACTTTCAGCAGGAGCAGGGGCTGATGAGCTGTCTGCCGCTGGCACAGAACCTGATTGAGATTCAGCGCAGCATGACTACCAGCAGCACGGCAATTTTCGTTCCGTTTACCACCCAGGAACTGTTTCAGACCGGGAAAGAGGCTCTGTACTATGGGCTGAATGCTCTGTCCAACAACCTGATTATGGTTGACCGGAAAAAGCTCAAAAACCCCAACGGGCTGATTCTGGGTACTCCCGGTTCCGGTAAATCCTTCTCTGCCAAGAGAGAAATCGCCAATGCGTTCCTGGTGACGGATGACGATGTAATCGTGTGCGATCCGGAAGCCGAGTATACGGCACTGGTGCAGAAATTTGAGGGGCAGGTCATTAAAATCAGCCCTTCCAGCACGCAGTATATCAACCCGATGGACATCAATGCGAACTATTCGGAAGAGGATAATCCGATTGCCCTGAAAGCAGATTTCATCCTGTCCCTGTGTGAGCTGATTGTGGGCGGAAAAGAAGGCTTGCAGCCGGTAGAAAAGACGGTCATCGACCGCTGCGTTCATCAGATTTACCAGACCTATTTTGAGAATCCGGTGCCGGAGAACATGCCGGTGTTGCAGGACTTGTACGAGGCACTGCTCCGGCAGGATGAAAAGGAAGCACACCATGTGGCAACGGCACTGGAAATCTATGTGACCGGTTCGCTGAACCTGTTTAACCACCGCACCAACGTAGATATCAATAACCGGCTGGTCTGCTATGACATCAAGGAGCTGGGCAAGCAGCTGAAAAAGATCGGTATGCTGGTGGTGCAGGATCAGGTCTGGGGGCGTGTAACCGCCAACCGCAATGCCGGTAAAGCCACCCGCTACTATATGGACGAGTTCCATCTGCTTTTGAAAGAAGAGCAGACAGCGGCCTACAGCGTGGAAATCTGGAAGCGATTCCGTAAATGGGGCGGTATTCCCACCGGCATCACCCAGAACGTGAAAGACCTGCTTTCTTCCCGCGAAGTGACGAACATTTTTGAGAACAGCGACTTCATTTATATGCTGAATCAGGCAGCCGGTGACCGTCAGATTCTGGCGGATCAGCTGAATATCAGCCCGCACCAGCTGTCCTATGTGACTCACTCCGGCGAAGGCGAAGGACTGCTGTTCTACGGAAATGTGATTTTGCCGTTCGTTGATCGTTTCCCGACCGATCTGGAACTGTACCGGATTATGACGACAAAATTAACCGAAGTGCAGGAAGCGAAGGAGGCGTAAGCGATGGCTGGCAAGAAAAATCCGAATCTCGGAGACAAGCTGCGGCAGGAGCGCGAGGGTGCGGAGAACACCCTTCGCGATTCCAGAAGCAAAACCGCCAATAGTAGTACGGGAGACAGCAGCAAGAAAAAAGCGGAACACCGAAGGCAGATTCGTCACGAGGCCGATCTTGTCAAGATGCGCAGTAAGAAGCTGAAATCGGAGCAGGATGTAAAGGCAAAGAGGAATGCAGCGGCTCCCAGGAAAAAAGGCGAAAAGCCAAAGAAGCCGGGGAATCTTGCGGCAGATGCACTTTCAGCCAAAGCGCATCAGAGTGTGCGCAATGCCGACCAGGATAATAATTCCGGCGTGGAGGCAGCGCATTTTACCGAAGGTTCAGCGGAAGGTGCAGCCCGTGCTGGTTCCCGGTTCCAATATGGTCGAAAGCTGCGGCAGTACAAAAAGCTGGAGCGGTTGGAGAAAAAGGCAGATAAAGATGCCGTAGATTCCATCTTTACGGAACGTATGAAGTCTGATCCGCAGGCTGCCTCCAATTTCTTTTCCAGATGGCGGCAGAAGCAGGCCATCAAAAAAGAGTATGCCGCTGCGAAGGCAGGTGCGGCCGCTGCGGAGAACACAGCAGCTGGCACAGCCAAAGCTGCGCAGGGTACTGCCAGCATGACGGAAAAGGCGTTTCAGTTTGTGCAGAGCCACTCGCATATCATCATCGGTATCGCAGCCGTGGGACTGCTTGTTTTGGTGATTGCCGGGTCGGTATCGTCCTGCTCTGTCTTGATCAATGGCGGCGGCAATGTGGTGCTGGGGACTTCCTACACAGCGGAAGATGAAGATTTGAAAGGCGTGGAGACGGATTATACCAAGCTGGAAGATAAACTTCGCAAACAAATCGACCGCATTGAAACCGACCATCCGGGCTATGACGAGTATCGCTACAATTTGGCGGAAATCGGTCACAATCCCTATGAGCTTGCTTCTCTGCTAACCGTAGAATTTGAAAACTACACGAGAAGCCAGGTGCAGGCGCGGCTCCAGAGTATTTTTGAAGCGCAGTATGAGCTGAAGTTGGAAGAAAAGGTAGAAATCCGGACAAGGAAAGAAACCCGTGTGGGCTATCGCTATAATCCGATCACCGGAACCGGACACACCTACACCTATCAAGTGACGGTACAGTATGAGTATAAAATCCTCAATGTAACGCTGCTCAATCGGGGTGTGGACTATGTTGCCAGAAATTCCGGCCTCACAGATGACCAGCTGCAACGCTACGAAGTCACATTGGAGTGCCGGGGCAATAGGGATGATCTGTTTGCAGGCATTGCCTTTGCAACGCCGGATGGCGCAGGTTCCAGCGGAGAATATCAGGATTACGATATTCCGGGCGAAGCACTGACGGATGAAAAATTCCGGAAGATGATTACCGAAGCAGAGAAATATCTCGGTTATCCCTATGTTTGGGGCGGCAGTTCACCGAGCACCAGTTTTGATTGTTCCGGTTTTGTAAGCTGGGTCATCAATCACTGCGGGAATGGCTGGAATGTAGGCAGACAGACGGCCAATGGTCTGATGGGAAAATGCGACATTATCCCGAAGAGTGAAGCAAAGCCCGGAGACCTGATCTTCTTCCAGAAAACCTACAACACCAGCGGCGCATCCCATGTGGGCATTTATGTCGGCAACGGGATGATGATCCACTGTGGCTCACCAATTTCCTATGCTTCCATTGAGACGAGCTACTGGCGGCAGCACTACTACTGCATGGGAAGAATTCGATAAAAATAGGGCGTTTATTCGCCCGGAAAGGATACGATATGAGCTTGAAACTGGAAAAGATTGCTGCGGAGCGCGAGAAAGCCCGCAGGAAACGCGATGAATGGGAGGAGCGCAGAAAGGAATGGGACAGAAAGTACCACGAGCAGGAAAACAGCGAAATCTGTGAAATGGTACATGCCCAGAGCCTGACCCCGGAACAGCTGGCAGTCATCATTCAGCTGGCGCAGGCTGCGGTTCCCAACCCGGAGAACCTGAAACTGGATGAGAAAGAAACGGAGGATATGGAATGAAAAAGATGATGGCAATGCTGCTTGCCAGCGTGATGGCGGCAGGAACCTTTACGACCACTGCATTTGCCTATACGGGCGATGATGTGCAGAAGAACACGCCTGTCAGTACCGCTGCACAGGAGACGGATGCAGCAGAAAGCACAAATGCGGGGAAAACGGACAATACCGACAGCATCGAAATCGACCCGGACATGCAGGTTCTGCCGGATGGCTATGAGGTCTCTACGGATGCGGATGGGAACCTGATCGTTACGGTGGGCGGCAAAGAATACAATATCGGCAGCGAAAAGTCCCAAAAGCAGACTGGTACGGTGGTGCCGGGGATCACCAGTCTGCATTTTCGTTCCGGTCCCGGCATGGATCAGGAGATTATCGGATATCTGCATTCCGGCGATACGGTGGAGATTGTCGAAAAATGCGGTGACTGGTATAAGGTAAACTTCAACGGCAAAACCGGGTATGCACATGGAAAGTACCTGAATGTCACGGATTCTGCAAAAGACAGCAGCATGTTCAGTGAAGATGCGCTGAAGCTGTTTCTGGATCTGATGCAGAGTGGAATGTCATCCGAGGATGAGACGAAATCCAGTGCAGCTTTGACTCCGGAAGGAAATATGACGCTGGTGGACGATATCGGTGAGGAAGAAGATAAATCCAGCCAGCAGTTCATTACGCTGGTGACAAAGGCGGGCAACACCTTTTATCTGATCATCGACCGCGATAAAGACGGCAACCAGAATGTGCATTTCCTGAACATGGTGGACGAGGCCGATCTGCTTGCGCTGATGGATGAAGAGGAAGCTGCCAAGTATCGGGAGAAGGAGCCGGAAGTCACGGAACCTGCGGAAACCGAAAAGCCGCAGGAGACGGAACCGGCACCGGAAGAGCAGAAAACAAAGAGCGAGCAGAAGAAATCGTCTCCGCTTCCGATGATTATGCTGCTTCTGTTTGTGATCGGTGCAGCCGGTGTCGGCGGTTATCTCTATATCAAGATGAAGGGCGTAAAGCCTGCGTCCAAGAAAAATCAGCCGGACCCGGATGCGGATTATCACGATGAGGATGAAGATACGCTCCAGCTGCCGGAGGATGATGGTGACGAGGACGAAGAAGTGGATGTCAACGAGGATTATGAAGCGGAATCGGACGATGAACCTGTCTGATTAACGCAGCGTTGACCGGTGGGGCGGCTGAAAAGCCGTCCCCTTTACATAGCCAAATGGTTGGTGGGTGAACTATTTTGAGCTATGAAGCTATGGAATCTGTAGGCGATATCTGATAAAATAGAAAGTAAGAACAGCTCAACAACCCGAAAGTTGTGAACTTAGAATTAGAGGTGTTGAAAATGAAAATAATAATTATATTTATTGATTTACTGATGGCAACTGTTCTCTTTTTTGTTGGAAGATTTTTTATCAAATCAAGGAATACAGAAAGAAGTGTGCTGTTTTTATCAGGAGATTATACTGGATTAAATACAGAGAAAATATGCAGAGTTACTGGAAAACGGATTAAGACATGGGCAATGCTCTTTTGTCTTGGCGGTATAATTGATTTTATCAAGCTGGGCGCAGGAATAATAATAGTTTCCGTTTTTTTTATTATCTTACTTGTATTTCATTTAGTTGATATGACTATAAATCGAGACAAGTACCGGGTATAAATTCAAGTTTGTGATGGTAGATAATATGGAATGGTTTAATGTTTTTGGGCTGATTTTTATTGCAGTCATTATGATACCCAATGTTGTATTTGCGATTAAGTGCAAAGATGGATTTGATAATAAGTGGAACAATAAATATGTTGAGGTCACAGAACAAGTAGGGAGATTGGGTTGTTTCGGATTCATGATAATCAATATTCCGGGAACTTGGTTCGGGTGGTGGTCTGACGAAACATTTGCAGTATATCTGATTGTAGATACCATATTGGTAATGCTTTATTGTGCTATTTGGATTATATGTTTTAAGAAAAACAGCATTTTCAGAGCATTAGCACTTTCTATTATTCCTTCAATGTTGTTCTTATTTAGTGGGATTATGAGTAGGTCAGTGCTATTGATTATTGCATCAGTATTATTTGCACCAAGTCATATTGTGATTTCATATAAAAATGTAAAATGATATTTACAAATTCTTTAGGTTAGAATCGATGATGGGGTAAACGAAAAAGCAGTTTTGGCATTCCAGTGAACTGCCTCTTCGTTTACACCATTTTCGATTTGACCTAATTGAACAAAGTGAGCGTCCGGGTAGCCACTGCCTATGGACTTTCAATCTTTGGTTCTTACCCATGATTATACAGGATTTTCTGTACAGAAGCCACAGAAATCAACTATTTCCGGATAAATAGGTACGACAACAAAACCTCAAACTTTGAGGCTTAAAAAAGTATGAAAGAATAAACTTTTAACATCTTTGCGGTATCCGAAGCTGTGGTTTTCCAAGATGACCGCCACAGGATTTACACACACAGACATTTATCCCATAGAGCTGTTTTAATATTTCAGGCATTTCCTTATCCCCAAGTTTTGAGAGATACTTTTTGCAGCCTAGGAGGTTCCGGCATAAAGTAAGCTTTTTGCGTTTACTTCGGGAACAAAGAAGTCCGTAATGACGAATTCTGACAAAACGTTTTGGCGGCACATGCATCAAAAAACGCCGTATGAATTCAATACCGGAAATGGTCAGCTCTTTCCATTCTCCTTTGTTTCGGTAATCTTTTACAAAGAAGGTGACGGTTTCATCATCCATGCGGATAATGCGGTGATTGCTGATGGCAATCCTATGGGTATACTTTCCAAGGTAATCAATCACAGACTGCGCACCGTTAAAAGTTTTCTTACAATAAGGAATCCATTCCGCATCATAACAGGAATCAAGCAGTTCTTTAAATGTATAATGGTTACGGTATTTTTCAGCAGTTCCATGAAACTCAAGCTGATTCGTATTCCAGAGATTTTTCAACTCATCCATATATTTTCCACGGAAGACTCTGGAGATAGCCCATATGGGAAGAAAGAACTCAGTACCATTGTCTTTCCATTCATTTTTGGATGTCAGCCCACCGCCGAGCAGTATTGTATGGATATGAGGATGAAAGTTCATCTCAGAACCCCATGTATGTAAGATACAGATATATCCAACATTCGCACCAAGATGTTTTGGGTCAGCAGTCAGTTCACTGATTGTCGCAGAAGCGGCATGATACAAGGTGTCATATAATAGCTTCTGATTACTGTAAATGATTGGATTCAGAATGTCCGGCACCGTAAATACCAAGTGAAAGTAAGGCGCATCAAGTACATCCTCTCTGCGAGCATCCATCCAGATTTCCTTTGGAACAGCCTGACACATGGGACAACAGCGGTTGCGGCAGGAATTATAATGAACCTGGACAGCACCACAGTCTTCACATACACTGACATTCGCACCGTAGGCTCCTGTTTTACAGTTCAAGATGTTCCGTGCAACTTTTGCCTGTTCAGGAGAGGGAGAATACTTTTCAAGATATGCCGGATAAAAACACTGGAAAATATCCTGAACCGTGGGCTTATTCATAATCAGCACCTGCTTTCCTGTCAAACGGACTTTGAATTCCCATCAGAGATTTGTTGCTGACATGAAGATAAACTTCCGTGGATTTTGGGTCACGGTGTCCCAGCAGAGCCTGAATATTCTGTCGTTCCACACCCTGTTCCATCAGGTGGGTGGCAAAGCTGTGACGGAGGCAGTGAGGCGTAACACCAGATAACCCGGCAGTCGCTGCTGAACGGCGGATAACCTGTTCCACGGAAGAAACGGTAAGGTATTCCCCTGTAAATTTATTCGGGAAAAGAATATCACGGGGTTTTCCACATGCAAACCAGTATTCTGTAAGAAGTGCCAGATTCCGCTCGGAAAGAATGGTATAACGGTCCATACGGTTTTTGGTATCCCGGACATGAATCTGCATGTGGGTGCGTGAAATATCCCCGTAATGAAGATGAACCACTTCAGAGACACGCATTCCGGAAGAATACATGGTGGCAAACATGGCTTTATATTTCAAATCATCCGTAGCATCAAGAAGTTTATCGATTTCATCAACAGAAAGTACGACAGGGAGTTTGTGATCTATCATCATGCGTGGAACAGTGATATCATCCCACAGAATGTGAAGTACATTCCGATAGAAAAAGCGGATGGCTGAATTATAAAGGTTGAGGGTGGTTGCTTTCAGACCATCGTCTTTCTTGGCAAGAAGAAAGTCTCTGACATCCTGACATGTAAGCTCTTCCGGAACTTTTTCCATGTAATTCAGGAAATAGGAAACATAGTTTTTGTAGCAGTCAATAGAACGCTCTTTGAGGTTACGGATTTTTCCGGCTTCCTCAAGCTGTAATAAATATTTTTCGTACATTATAAATCCTCCATGTAAAGTCAGTAATTTCAGGTATCACTGCTTACATGGAGGTGCATTGGAATAATAAAACCGCTTGCTAAAAGAACGGTTAGGTGTTAATCTTTTCATAGGCAGTGGTAATGTCGATCCTGTTTGATTGTTGGTTGTGGTGACTTAACAATACTACTTGTAGGA
>OHZI01000519.1_pt1 | contig 11671 bp, 8 predicted proteins | sample 1580511 | NCBI WGS metagenome assembly OHZI01 (sample SAMEA3882508, study PRJEB24775) | human gut metagenome | biome: human-associated habitat; feature: intestine environment; material: feces | place: Netherlands | collected 2009/2010
GAGCGGTGCTTAAGCCGCAAGGCGGGAATTGTGCGGTGTTGCCTTATATAAAAGGGCGGAACACAGATTGAAATAAAAGAATGGATCACTGGTGCGCGGGGTGGCGTTTCAGGAAAGCGCGGTATTCCCGGTACCAGCACTGGGGGCAAAGGCTCTGATACTCTACAGCATCCACTGTGTCAATCGCAACCTGGGCGCCCTCAAACACGAACTCGCCGTTTACCTTGCGGCCGTTGCAGGTGGCTTTGCGGCCGCAGGCACAGATGGTTTTCATCTCCTCGATCGTGTGGGCCAGCTCCAGAAGGCGGGTGGAACCGGGGAAGCCGCGGTTCATAAAGTCCGCCCGCAGCCCATAGCAGATGACCGGAATGTTCAGGTCCACCGTGACCAAAAACAGCTGCTCGGCCTGCGCCGGGGTAAAGAACTGGCTTTCGTCACACAGCACACAGGCAGGGGCGCTGCCATGGGCGGCAGTATCGGCCCGGACGATATCCAGGATGTCCATGTCCGGGCTGACCAGCACATCCACCTTGTGGCTGACCCCCAGGCGGGAAACAATATGATCGCCGCCTTTGGTGTCCACGCTGGCTTTCAGAATCAGCACCCGCATGCCGCGTTCGTTATAATTGAAAGCAACCTGCAAAAGCGCCGTGGTTTTGCCGCTGTTCATTGCGCCGTAACGGTAATATAGCTTTGCCATGTTTGGCTCCTTATTAAAATAAAGTAAAAAACAGCATGAAAATCGGGGTGTACCACAGGATCCTGCACCCATGCCGGGGCAGGCGCTGGGGTACACCCCGCCGGAAACAGTCATGTGCTGTGTGCCCGGCTTTTATTCATCATGGTTGCGCAGCCGGTAGCCAAGGCTCATCAGGCTGTCGCCCAAATGGACGTTTTCCACTGTGACCTGCGGATAAACGACCGAAAGATCATAGTGGCTGAAGTTCCAGAAGCCCTGAATACCCAGCCGAACCAGCTCGTCCGAAAGGTCCATGGCGCTCTGGCGCGGCACGCACAGCACGGCGACCACCGGCTTGTGCGCCGCACAGAAGCTTTCCAGCTCGGACAGTGGGCGGATGGTTACGCCGCTGATCTCCTTGCCCTCCAGGGCGGGGTTGACATCAAACGCGGCAATCAGCTTGTAGCCGTTGGTATCGCGGCTGATAAAGCTGGAGACCGCCGTGCCCAGGCGGCCAGCACCGATCAGCACGGTAGGCAGCAGCTCGCCGTTGCCAAACAGCAGTTTGCCAATCTCGGTAAGCAGCACATCCACCTTGTAGCCGATGCCCTGCTGGCCAAAACCGCCAAAACAGTTGAAATCCTGCCGCACCTGGCTGGCGGTGGTGCCCATCATGCGGGCCAGCTCGCTGGAAGAAATTTTATCACGCCCATCTGCCTGCAGGTTGCTCAAGTAGCGGTAATATTTGGGCAGCCGCTTGATCACGGGCAACGATGCTTTGTTTTGCATTGTTGATGACATAAAGACTAATCTCCCGTTCTCCGGGCAGGGGTAAAGGGAACACCCTGCCTCTTGTGTAATTCCGATGTAAATTCTAGTAAAAGTATAATCAATCTTGTGCCGATTGTCAATTTTTTATCTAAGTTTTTCCGCGCTTTTTTTGCTCAGTCGCGCTCCTCTGTGCATAAAAAAGCGTACCAGCGGGGCATACTGTCAGGGTATAGCCGGGTTTTTCACTGCCCGGCGCACCGATTCTGTCGGAAGGAAAGGACCCCCGCCATGCCAAACCGTACCCCAAAACAACAGCCCGCCCCCCATGCTGCCAAGGACGCCAAGGATGTGGAGCGCATGCGGCTGGAACATGACCTGATCACGGACAGCGGCATTGTGCCCGCCACCAAGGGCCGCCATGCCATTTATTGCCTGACGGTGATCGGCACCATTGAGGGCCACAGCCTGGCCCCCGATAACCAGAAAAGCACCAAGTATGAGCATGTGATCCCCCAGCTGGTGGATATTGAGGAGGACCCCGCCATTGAGGGGCTGTTGGTCATCCTGAATACCGTGGGCGGCGATGTGGAAGCCGGGCTCGCTTTGGCGGAGCTGATCTCCGGCGTCAGCAAGCCCAGCGCAACGCTGGTGCTGGGCGGCGGGCATTCCATCGGTATCCCGCTGGCGGTTTCGGCCCGCAAAAGCTTTATTGTGCCCACCGCCACCATGACGGTGCATCCGGTGCGCCACTCCGGCATGGTGCTGGGGGTGCCCCAGACCCTGCGCTATTTTGAGCAGATGCAGGAGCGCATCGTCAGCTTTGTGGCGGGGCATTCCGGCATCAGCGCCAAGCGCTTTATCCAGCTGATGCACAATACCGGGGAGCTGGTGATGGATATGGGTACCGTGCTGGGCGGGGAACAGGCTGTGGAAGAGGGGCTGATCGACGCCATCGGCAACCTGGGCGATGCGCTGCGCTACCTGTATGCCGAAATCGACGCCGGGAAAACCGGATATTGAGGGGGCGCTGCCCGCCAGTGGGCGGAAAGGCTTTGATGAAAATAGAAAGAGAAAGGGGTTTTACAAGCGGGCGTTTTCATGCTACAATATACCTTATGCTATAAGGGGCAGTATGCCCCTGCCCAAAACAGCACGGCACAGCCGCCGTGGCGGATGGCAGATAAAATCACTGCGCGGAAAGTCTCTTTATGCGGGGCCGCCGGATGCTGTTTAATGGCCGCCCGCTGCCAGATAAAAGGCGAACGAACTTTCGTTCAAAACGGGGGCAGGGCCCGCCGCGCCAAAGCAAATCAACAATGGCTGCCCGCTGAACAGGGCAGCCTGAATATACGCATATTATAGTAAAGAGGTAGGGAGAGCATGGCACGTTCAAGTTCCGCCAAAAACGGAAAAAACAGTAAAAACACATACCGCGCCTCCGGCAGCAAAAGCAGTAAAAGCAGCAGCTCCGGGGCCAGACACAACAGTTCGGCCTCCGGCAGCAAAAAGCGGATGTCCAGGCTGGAACAGCGCCGCGCCCAGCAGCAAAACCTGATCCGCAGCGTGGTGCTGGCCGGGTTTGGCATTCTGGCCATTGCGCTGGTGCTGGTGCCGGGGCAGAGCTTCTGGAATGTTCTACGCAGCTGGCTGTTTGGCACCTTTGGCGTGGTTACATATTTTGTCGGCCCGTTTTTGCTGTATCTGGCCTATCTGCTGGCATCCGGTTACCATGTGGGCACTTTCATTGGCAAGGTGCTGCTGTTGGCGGTGCTGCTGGCCGGTACGGCGGTCATCTTCTCGGACTTTAAGGTAGGGAATACCCCCTGGCAGACCGTCAAGATGCTGTTTGCCTGGGGGCAGCGCAAGTTCTGGACCGGCGGTGTGCTGGGCGTGCCCATCGGCGCATCGCTGCTGGCCGTCTGTGGCCGTCCCGGTGCCAATATCGTCATGATTATTGTCATCCTGATGGGGCTGATGGTATTTTTTGCCGTTACCCCGGTGGATGTGGTGCAGTTCATCAGCTATTATATTCAGGAGTTCAAAGCCCGCCGCGCCGCCCGTGCGGAGGAAGAAACCGCTTATGATACCCAGCTGTTTGGCCATGAAGCGGAGGAAGAATCCCTTGAAAACCTGACCGGCAGCCTGCCGCCCATAGCCGGTGAGTCTCCGGCCACGCCGCAGTCTGGCACCCGCCGCCCCTTTGATGTGGCCCCCTATCTGGAACAGGAGGAAGCCGCCCGCCGCAATGCGGCCCAGGCAAACCCTGCCGACCAGGCAGCCGCCGCAGCGCAGGCCGGCCAGCTGGCGGCCCAGCCCCAGCAGGCGTATACGCAGCCAGGCACCGCAACATACCCCGATATGCAGCGTGCCCAGGCTGCGCCCCAAGGCGTGCAGCACACCCAAAGCTTTGCCCCGCCCGCCCAGCGTTCGGACTTTGATGTGGACCTGGGGCCGGATGCTTCCCAGCGCGCTTTGCAGAACGCCGTGCAGCATGACCCGCTGCAGAAAATTGAGATCGGCCCCGGCGGCACCTTTGGCCTTGACCCGCTGGAGCAGTTGAACCATCGCAAGTACCCCGCGCCCCAGCCGGAACCCCAGCCGCAGGAAGAAAGCTTTGAGCTGCACCTGGAACCGGAAGCCCAGCAGGCTGAGGAAGCCCCGGTGGAGGAAGACAGCCTGAATGACCTGATCCAGCGCGCCGTGACCGGGCGGGATACCCCCGTGGCCGGTGCCGATGTGGGCCTGCCCGATGAGGATGAAGCGGAAAGTTTTGAAACCCCGCTGACCCCGGAACCGGATGATAACGCACCTGCCGCCTCGGTGGAAGATTTTTCCACCCCGCTGGAGCCGGTAGAGGAATTGCCGGAACCGGATGACGTTGGCAGCAGCGAAAGTGCGGATAGTTTTGAAACACCGCTGGTGCCGGAACCCACCCAGCCAGCGCCTGCCCCTGTTACAGCCATCCCCACATTGGGCGGCAGCTTTGACCAGGGCGGTTTCGATGCAGCCAAGGCTGCCTGGAACGCCGGAATTCCGGTATCGGATCTGCTCACCGGGCGGGTCAGCGTGCAGGCCCCGGCACCGCAGCCCGCGGCCCAGCCTGCCGCCGCTGCGCCTAAAGTATACAGCGTAACGGATGAACGCCGCCCCGGCAGCCCCAACCGGCTGCGGGTATCTTCCAGCATGGGCAATTCGGCTTCGGCTCCCATTTCCAGCCCGCCCAGCGTGGCCAAAGCAATGGCGAAAGCCCCTGCCGCCCCGGCAGCCACCGCACCCGCCGGTGCAGCCCGCGAAGCGGACGAGGAGGCCAGCAGCGAAGCTACGGCAGCCTTTGCCGCCCAGGCCAAAGAGGAGTTCCCGCCGTATACTTACCCATCTTTGAACCTTTTCAATGCGGCCAAGCCGGAAGATGAACGCGGCGCGGCCGCTGAGATGAAGAAAAACGCCGATATCCTGGTGAACACGCTGGACAGCTTTGGTGTTAAGACCCATATCCTGGATATCTGCCGCGGCCCTTCCGTGACCCGGTATGAGCTGCAGCCCCAGGCGGGCATCAAGGTCAGCCGTATCACCAGCCTGTCGGATGATATCGCCCTGAACCTTGCCACCGCCGGTGTGCGTATCGAAGCCCCCATTCCCGGCAAACCCGCCGTCGGTATCGAGGTGCCCAACAAGATCCGGTCTACCGTCAGCATCCGCGGGGTGTTTGAATCCCAGAACTACATCAACATGCGCAGCCCACTGACCATGGCGCTGGGCAAAGATATTGCCGGTACAGCCCAGGTGGCGGACCTGTGTAAAATGCCCCACCTGCTGATCGCCGGCTCCACCGGCAGCGGTAAATCCGTCTGCGTCAACTCGATCATCATCAGCTTTTTGTTCCGCTCCGGTCCGGAAGATGTCAAACTGATTCTAATCGACCCCAAGGTGGTGGAACTGGCTGAGTACAACGGCATTCCCCACCTGTTAATGCCCGTTGTGACCGAGCCGCGCAAGGCCGCCGGTGCCCTGGGGGCCAGTGTGGCCGAGATGGAGCGCCGCTATAAGCTGTTTGCCGAAAACAATGTGCGCGATATCAAGAGCTATAACAAGCTGGCCAAGCAGCACCCCGATGTGTTGGAACACCTGCCTTATATCGCCATTATCATTGACGAGTTGGCCGACCTGATGATGGTTGCCGGCAAAGAGGTGGAAGATTATATCTGCCGCATTGCCCAGAAAGCCCGTGCGGCCGGTATCCACCTGATTGTGGCAACCCAGCGCCCCAGCGTGGACGTTATCACCGGCCTGATCAAAGCCAACATCCCCAGCCGTATTGCATTTGCAGTTTCCAGCCAGATCGACTCCCGCACCATTCTGGACAGCGGCGGCGCCGAAAAGCTGCTGGGCAACGGCGATATGCTGTTCCTGCCGGTCGGTGCTTCCAAGCCCGTGCGTGTGCAGGGTACCTTTGTGACGGATGAAGAGATCAGCGCTGTGCTGAACTTTATCAAATCCACTTCCAGCGCCCAGTATGATGAAGAGATGATTGCCGAGATGGAGCGCCGTGCCGTGGCCGAAAAGGGCGGCAAGGGCAGCAGCTCCGATTCGGACGATGACAGCGGCAGCCGCGACCCCATGTTTGAACAGGCGGTGGAATGCGTCATCGAAGCCGGGCAGGCATCCACCAGCCTTTTGCAGCGCCGCTGCAAGCTGGGCTATGCCCGTGCGGCCCGCATCATGGACCAGATGGAACAGGAAAAGATTATCGGCCCCTATGAGGGCGCCAAGCCCCGTGCCGTTTTGCTGACCCGCGCCCAGTGGCAGGAACGCCAGCTGGGCCAGGGTGAGTAAATACCGGCGGCGCAGGTATTGCCGCCATTCCTACCGCCGCCCCCAGATGTGGACCATTGTGGTCGCTGTTCTCATCGCCGTTGCCTTGTATGTGGTCGAAAATTACGGCGGCAACGGTTTTGTGCCCAGCTGGGACCAGATTTACCAATGGGTTGGCCTGGAACCCAGCCAGAGCGAAACCACAGCCCCGCTGCCGGAGGGGGAAACCGAAGTGGTGTTCCTGGATGTGGGGCAGGGGGATGCTGTGCTGATTTTGCAGAACGGTGCGGCCTGCCTGATTGATGCAGGCCCCAAGGATGCCCGGCAGAACCTTGTGCAGGACCTGCGCAGCTATGGCGTAAGCCAGTTGGACCTGTTGGTGATGACCCACCCCCATGCCGACCATGTGGGCGGCATGCAGGCCGTTTTGCAGAACTTTGATGTGCAGACCCTGCTGACCCCCGACCTGAGCGAAACTGACGTGACCGGCCAGACCCAGCGCACCCTGCAAACCGCCCAGGAATGCGGCGTACCGGTGGAAACTGCCTATACCGGCCAGCAGTACACCATCGGCACCGGCACATTGACCGTGCTGCTGCCCGGTGTGGATGCCGATACGGCGGGCAGTGACGATGCAACAAATGATATGTCGCTCTGCCTGCGGTTTGAAGCCGGGAACTTTACCTTTTTGGATACCGGCGATGCCGAGCGCAACGAGGAAGCCGCCCTGGCGGAGCAATATCCGTTCCGCTTGCGGTCCACCGTGTTCAAGGCCGGGCACCATGGGTCGTCCACATCCAACACCCAAACACTGCTGTGGCAGGTGCAGCCGCAGCTTGTGGTTGCCAGCTGCGGCCTGAACAATGATTACGGCCACCCCCACCGCGAGGTCATCCAGGAAATGCAGGATGAGGGCATTGACTTTTACCGCACCGACCTGTACGGCACGGTGACCGTGACCGCCCAGGCGGACGGCAGCTTTACTGTGCAGACGGCAAAACAGCCGGACGAAGAGCTGGCTCCCGCCGCGTAACACCCGGCAGCCTGACCCTGTGTGCCTGACCCCGGTAAGTCGGCAGGAAAGTGTTCCCATACGCCCCAAAAGTTTTAATTAGGTAGAAATAGAGGAAAGTAATAAAAATACAGGAGGATGAATCCTATGCAGATCTCCCAGATGTTCAAGCGCAAGCCTTGCGTGTTTTCCATCGAGTGCTTCCCCCCGAAGCAGACCGCCAACTTTGGTAAAATGAAGGACACCCTGCGCACCATGCGCACCCTTAACCCGGATTTTATCAGCGTTACTTACGGTGCAGGCGGCTCCACGGGCGGCGTTTCCACTGTGGAAGTGGCCGAGTTCCTGAAAAACGACCTGAACGTAGAGCCGCTGGCCCACATGATCTGCATGGGCAGCGATAAGGCAAAGGCCGCCCAGCTGCTGGACCAGCTGAATGCCGCCGGTGTGCGCAACGTGCTGACCCTGCGCGGCGACCGCACCCCCACCCGCCCCGAAAGCCCGGACTTTGCCCACGCAAGCGACCTGGCCCAGTTTGTGTGGCAGACCCAGCCGGAATTTGATATCCACGCTGCCTGCTACCCCGAAGGCCACCCCGAAGCCGCTACCCTGGCCCAGGATGTTGCCAACCTGCGCTTTAAGCAGGAGGCCGGTGCCACCCACCTGCTGACCCAGCTGTTCTTTGATAATATGCACTTTTATCGCTTTTTGAACCTGGCCCGCCGCGCAGGCATCACTTTGCCGGTGTCTGCCGGTGTTATGCCCATCGTTAAGCGCAGCCAGATCGAGCGCACGGTGGCACTTTCCAGCGCCAGCCTGCCTTCGGAGTTTACCCGCATGATCTCCCGCTACCAGGATGACCCCGAAAGCCTGTATGCTGCCGGTATTGACTATGCCGTGCAGCAGCTGCGAGATCTGATCGAGGGCGGCGCGGACGGTGTGCACCTGTATGCCATGAATGACGCCAAGGTTGCCGCCGCTGTGTATGAGGGCATCAAGGACCTGCTGTAATCGGCCTGTTGGCCCCATAGAGGGGGAGTGAAACGCTGTGCAATTAGCCTACCCGCAAAACGATACCCGCGCCGAAACCCTTCGCTACCTTGGGGCAGGGGGCTGGCAGCCGGATGCTGCATCCCAGGTGCTGCTGCAAAAAGCCGAGGACGCCCTGCGCGCCGCCGCCACCCCGCGCGGCGTGTGGAAACAGCTGCCGCTGACCGCCCTGCCGCTGCAGAACGCCGGGAATGATATTGCCCGCCACCTGCGCGGCTGCGATGCCATGGTGCTGATGGCCGTTACCCTTGGCAGCGGGGCTGATACCCTGATGCGCCGCCTGGAGCTGACGGATATTGCCCTGGCCGCTGTGGTGGATGCGATGGCTTCCGCTGTGATGGAAGAGCTGTGCAACGCGCTGGAAGCCGAGATCCGCACCAGCGTGCAGGCGCAGGGGCACTACCTGACGGGGCGTTTTTCCCCCGGCTATGGGGACTGCCCGCTGACTTTGCAGCAGCCGTTTGCCATTGCGCTGGATACCGTGCGCGGCCTTGGCATGGCGGTCACGCCGGAAAATCTGCTGACCCCGCGCAAAAGCGTAACAGCCATCCTTGGCGTGGCGGACCACCCGGTAACGGGGGCCCGCGCCGGGTGCGGGCACTGCCTGCTGCGCGAAAAGTGCGAATACAGAAAGAGGGGAACCACCTGTGAAAATTGAGGAAGTATTTGCCCGCCGCCGCTTTATTATGCTGGATGGCGCCATGGGCACCCAGCTGCAGCTGCGCGGCCTGACCACAGAACAAAAGCCGGAACTGGCCGCCTTTATCATGCCGGATGTGCTCACTGCCGTCCACCGGGACTATGCCCGCGCCGGGGCGGATATCCTGCTGGCAAACACCTTTGGCGCCAACCCTCGTAAATTGAAGGGAACCGGCTATACTGTGCAGCAGGTGATCGAAGCGTCCATCGCATGTGCCCGGACCGCCGCGCAGGAAACCGGTGCCCTGGTGGCACTGGATATCGGCCCCATCGGCGAGCTGCTGGCCCCGGCCGGTACCCTGCCGTTTGAGGATGCCTGCGCCCAGTTTGCTGAGATGGTGCGCGCCGGTGCCGCAGCCGGGGCAGACCTCGTCTTTCTGGAAACAATGACCGACCTGTATGAGCTGAAAGCCGCCATCCTGGCCGCAAAGGAAAACTGTGACCTGCCGGTGTTTACCTCGATGAGCTTTGAGGCCCGTGGCCGTACCTTTACCGGCTGCACAGTGGAAAGCTACGGCATTACCGCCGCCGGCCTTGGTGCGGACGCCGTGGGCATCAACTGCTCGCTGGGCCCCAAGGAAATCCTGCCCTTTGCTCAGCGGCTCTGCCGTGTGGTGCCCGCCGGTATTCCGGTGTTTGTCAAGCCCAATGCGGGCCTGCCGAACCTGGATGGCAGCTATGATATCACCCCGGCGGAGTTTGCCGCTGAGATGGCCGCCTACCTGCCCACCGGAATTTCCATGCTGGGCGGCTGCTGCGGCTCTGAGCCGGAATCCATCCGCCTGCTGAAAGAGCTGACCCAGGATAAAACCCCCGCCGCCAAAACCCCTATTGTGCGCAGCCGCCTGTGTACCCCCGTGCGCTGCGTGGAGGTAAACGGCATTACCGTGGTGGGCGAGCGCATCAACCCCACCGGCAAAAAGCGCTTGCAGCAGGCCCTGCGGGAGGGCGACAGCGCCTATGCCTGCGCCCAGGCCGTAGCCCAGGCTGAAGCCGGTGCCGAGCTGCTGGATGTGAACGCCGGTCTGCCGGATATTGACGAACCCGCCACGCTGGAAATGCTGGTGCGGGAGCTGCAATCCATCACCGACCTGCCATTGCAGCTGGATTCTTCCAACAAAGATGCTTTGGCCCGCGCGCTGCGCATTTATAACGGCAAGCCGATCGTCAACTCGGTCAACGGCGAGCAGAAGGTACTGGACAGCATTCTGCCCCTGTGCAAAAAGTACGGCGCCGCCGTGGTTGGTCTGGCACTGGATGAACACGGCATTCCCAAAACGGCAGAGGGCCGCTTTGAGGTTGCCAAGCGCATTGTGGCCGCAACGGATGCTATCGGCATTCCCCGCGGGGATGTTTACATCGACTGCCTGACGCTGACGGTTTCTGCCGAGCAGAGCGCCGCTGCCGAAACCCTGAAAGCCATTACCATGTGCAAAAAGGAACTGGGCGTGCGCACCGTGCTGGGTGTTTCCAACATCAGCTTTGGTTTGCCCTGCCGCGGCTACATGAATACCACTTTCCTGACGTTGGCCATGCAGGCCGGGCTGGACCTTGCCATCATGAACCCCAACACGCCGGAAATGATGGCCGCCGTGCGCGCCTACCGTGTGCTGACCAGCCAGGACGAAAAGTGCAATGATTACGTTGCCGCCTATGCCAATGTGCAGGTGCAGACCTCCCAGGTGGCAAAAACTGATGCCGCCGCCCCGGCGGGCGGTGCAGCAGGGGCCGATGCTCTGTTTGAAGCCGTGCGCCGCGGCCTGAAAAACGAAGCCCGCGCCGCTGCAGGGGAAGCCCTGAAAACCCGCGAGCCTTTGCAGGTGGTGAACGAAACGCTGATCCCCGCGCTGGATGTGGTGGGCGATGCCTTTGAAAAAGGCTCCATCTTTTTGCCGCAGCTGCTGCAATCCGCCACGGCGACCCAGGCTGCTTTTGAAGTGATCAAAACCGCCATTGCCGCCAGCGGCAGCCAGGGTGAAAGCAAAGGCCGTATTGTGATCGCCACCGTAAAAGGTGACGTACACGATATTGGCAAAAACATTGTGCGCGTAATTTTGGAAAACTATGGCTATGACGTGCTGGATCTGGGCCGCGATGTGCCGCCGGAGCGCGTGGTGGAAGCCGTGCGCCAGACCGGTGCGCCGCTGGTGGGGCTTTCGGCCCTGATGACCACCACCGTGCCCAACATGCAGGCCACCATCGAAGCCCTGCACGCGGCCAACCTGCCCTGCAAGGTCATGGTGGGCGGCGCTGTGCTGACCAAGGCATACGCCGAACAGATCGGTGCCGATTTTTATGCCAAGGACGCCAAAGCCAGCGCCGATTACGCCAAACAGATTTTTGGCTGATTGAATCAAGTTTTGACTTTCACGTTTCAGCTGGTATTTTGCTATAAAAAAAAATTAAATACGATAACGCAATAAAACAGCAGCACACCGTTTCCCGGGAAATAGGGAAGCCGGTGTGCTGCTGTTTTTATTTGGAAAGGGGGAATGGCGAAATAGAAACGAAAAGAGTGTGAAAATAAGAAATGCGGAAATTGGAAAAATTGAAGAAAGAAGAAATCAAGAAGATAAAAGGCAACACCGCACAGTTCCCGCCTTGCGGCTTAAGCACTGCTCCGGCAGCTGCGGCACGGCATCTGCGTT
>OHZI01000531.1_pt1 | contig 11400 bp, 9 predicted proteins | sample 1580511 | NCBI WGS metagenome assembly OHZI01 (sample SAMEA3882508, study PRJEB24775) | human gut metagenome | biome: human-associated habitat; feature: intestine environment; material: feces | place: Netherlands | collected 2009/2010
GCTGTGATTTTGCCCGGCTCCGTCACAAAATCAATGTCTGAAAGCACATCCTCCTTTGCTCCCGGATATCTGAAATCCACATGGTTGAAACGGATAACACCCCTGTGATCAGCCTCAGTAACAGGCTCTTTTGGATCATTTACAGTGCTGTTTGTCCTTATAACCTCATCAATACGCTCTGCCGCAACACCTGCTCTCGGAAGCATGATGGACATGGCTGAGAGCATAAGGAATGACATAACAATCATCATGGCATATGTAATAAACGCAGTCATGGTACCTACCTGCATGGAGCCATTGTCTATTCTGCCTGCTGCAACCCACACGATACCAAGTGTGATGCAGTACATGATCATGGACATACCCGGCATCATAAAGGTCATGACACGGTTTGTAAACAGCTGTGTTCGTGTAAGCTCACGGTTAGCCTCATCAAATCGCTTTTCCTCCTCCTTCTCACGGCCGAAAGCCCTGATAACGGAAAGACCTGTAAGAATCTCACGAGAAACAAGGTTTACCTTGTCTACAAGACTCTGCATAATCTTGAACTTAGGCATCGCAATGCCAACCAGTGTGAAAATAAAAACCATGATGGCAGCAACCGCAATGGCAATCACCCACTCCATGCCGGATTTGGTCTGTGCCACCTTGATGATACCACCGATACCAACGATTGGCGCGTAAAGCACCATACGAAGCATCATAGTAGTAACCATCTGAATCTGCTGTATATCGTTCGTGCTTCTCGTAATAAGTGATGCCGTAGAGAATTTGTTAATCTCGGCATTTGAAAAACCTACAACCTTTGAAAAGGTCTTCTCCCTCAAATCCCTGCCGACAGCGGCACCGACCTTTGAAGCCGCAAAACCTACAACACATGCTGCTATAAGCATAATAGCTGCAAAGGCTGCCATCTTGGCGCCTGCCTTCCACAGATAAGCAACCTGATTGGCATCCACGTCGATTCCTGCATTCTCATCACACTTTGTCGCAAAAGTTACACCCATGGACTTTAAAGTAGATGAACCCACCGCATCGATTTTGTCCTGCACCTTGCTTCTTATCTGCTTTATCATGTTATCATCGAGCGCTACTCCCTGCGGGATAGCTGATGCATCCACATCCATCTGCTCCCCCGACAAAAAAGCCTGATATGCCATGACAAGAGGAACCAAAAGCTCCTCATCCAGCTCATCAAGTGTGTCAGAATCAGCGGTCAGCTTGTATTTCTCGGTATCTGTTGTATCGTAGCATTCCGTAAACTTTTCTTTCTCATCGGACAGCATAAATGTCTGTGCCATCTGATAATCCTCCGAGGTAATCTCCTTTGGCAGGATATGCTCAATGCCATGATCCTGGATACCCACATCGATGATATCAGATGTGTACGCAGGCAAAGCCAGGTCACAGTATGCCTGAGCAATGAGAAAAACAAATATTAATATGATCCATCGCCAGTATGGAATCAGATTTTTGAAAATTTTACTCATAAACGTTTCCTTTCTTTCCGGTTAATTTATCCCCATGCACGAATGCAAAAATATCCGCAATCGTGCGCATACTATCTATTTTATCAATAAGCGCGGATAATTCAATAAAGAAAGTATAAAGAAACAGTAAAAAAACAGAGACCATACAAGCTCATGGGCTAAAGCCCCGTCCTACTGCCAATGCCTGCAATTATCTCAATAAAAGAGGAAGCAGCCTCCGAGTTCTCGCCCAAAAATTGCTTCCTCTAATTTACATTTCACTACAATATTAGCTCACAAGCCATTTTTTTACAGTTTCCTCATCAAAATCCACACATTCAGCTATATCTTCTATTGAGTGACCTTTTTTCTGAAGTTTTAAAGCAGTTACTTTTGCCTGACGAATTCTGCCTTCTTCTCGACCTTCTTCTCTGCCTAACTCTCTGCCTTCTTCTCTGCCTAACTCTCTGCCTTCTTCTCTGCCTAACTCTCTGCCTTCATTTTTCTGTTCTTCCCACGCCTTACACATATCAATCACCTCTTCTTTCTCATCTATGTCTATATCCGTTCCTGCAAACAGGTTGATTGCCTCGACTGTCTCTCTGTCCACCCTGCTAAACTTTTCGTCATTCTGCAGCACTTCCTGCATTTTTTCCTTATCATACGCATTCTTCAGTACCTCGAAAAGCTGCCTGATGGATGTCCTGAATCCTGTAAAATCTGTTATCTCCCTCGGTGCCAGCAGATTAATCCTGTAATCCGGTATGAATGGCCGAAGCTCCTCATCCACATCACCAAACATATCCGACAGCTTCCTTGGACCATCCCATTCCTTTGTTCCGAGATATACTGTAATCGTAATTACAGGAATCAGCTTATCCTCTTTCGTAAATCCCGAGAGAAATTCATCTGATGTTGTAGTATCCTTTTCCCTGCGGTGCTTTTTGGCTGTTTCCTTTACCTGATTGCCGTATGCCATCACATCATAAAACATGTTTTTTACAGGTATGGCATAGTGTATATCCGACTGATTTTCTACTCCTATCAGTACGACATATGATTTGCCGGTATATTTGATGCTGGCATTTTTGAAGATATCCCTCAGCTTCTGCATTCTGTCTACATACGGCATTTCAATTTTCCTGCTGTTGATTGGTAATTAAAGCATCGAAAACTTCCATGTCCTTTGTAGAATAATGCGAAGTGGTCTGCCCTCTTCAAAGTGGTGTGCACCTGTAAAAAAACTGTCATGTGGTGCCGCTTACAGAAATATAATGCTTTGAGTTGATTGTAGCACACAGAAGTAAGCTTGTCATTATATTTTTCATCTGTGATAATACTTGCAAGATAACATGTCATGCCCGACATCCAGAATGTTAAAAAGAAGCTTCCATGGCAAAAACCGCAATAATCTCCCGCTTCATTACACAAGAAGAATGCAAAACTATTTTCATCTCCCCTGCATTAGTCACTATAATGGTTTGACTGACTCAACGTATTCGTTTAGCTTCGCTCTTATCTCTTCAAACTGCTTTCCTGTAATCTCATTATCCGACTCAAATGCCATCATTTTGTCAAGATATCCTCTCTCCTTTGCTATCTGAAGGCTGATAGGATAAACCAGCTCAAATGTCAGTGCAATATGCCCTGCCACATGGTCTACCACGGTCTTTTTGCAGGAACGAAGTACTGCGTGCCTCTCATCAAAGGCTGCCATAACCTCAGGACTCACCTGCGAATTTTTCAGTTCCTCCGTTGTCACATTATATATATCCTCTGCCGGAGTATCTATATTTACCCTGAAAATATCCACCTTATCAGCATCCCTTAGTATATTGCAAAACATAACCGTATACTCGTCAAGCCTCTCATCTATCCTGAAAGCGCTGTGATTTCTTATCGCATTCTCAACAATCACACCATATTTATCATCATGAAATCCATCCACATATGTGTCAATAAGCCCTTCCTTAAACAGCAAGTCTGCTCCAAAATTGGCATGATCAACAGACTGTGCATCGTTAAATGTGTTATAGCGCTTAATCTGTTCAAATCTTCCGACATCATGCAGCATCCCTGTGAGCCATGCCACATCTGTCTCATATTCATCAAGCTTTAAATTCCTTGCTATCAGCTCGCAAAGCTCCGCTACCCTATAGGTATGGTCTATTTTGAGCTTAATCTTTGGGTCTGTGGCGTTGTACCCTGATGTGTATTCTGCGAATGTGTTTTTTACTCGTTCTCTATCTATTATCATGTTTATTATCCTTTCAAAAAACCGGTTTATCTGTGGCTTCATTGCTGCTGTTTTAATTTCCATCGCACCACATCTCTATGTGGATTAACCCTGGCAAGTCCAATCTCCGTAATTACCGCTTCAAAAGGCACAAAGCTTTCCTGCATTACTGAAAATGCCATCTGCATCTGTTCCTTTGTCAGTGTCTTTCCAAGTGTAATATGTGGCAGCCAGCTCATTGGCTTGTAATATCTGCTCACTGTAGATTCCGGAATGCTTTTCACCTCATCAAATACTTTTTCCGATAAATCCTGTAAATATCCGTTAAGCACCGGCGTGGCATAAAATACATATGGTAGCAATTGTCCAACTGACACAATGCTAATCGTCCCATTAGAAAGTGAATTTCGCAGATTATCCATTGCTCCCAATAAAGCATTTTCACTTCGGGCTTCTATTGCCGATATCGTCATGTGTGGCGGCACATTGTTATCCGTCATGAATGAATTACCTGTTTTCTCGGCTATTTTATTTATATATCGTTGTAAAATATGAACTGCCGTCTTGTCAAAATATACAGATACAAGATACATCTACTTTCCCCTGTCATATAAAAATCGTGCCCCAACACACATAGGCCGGGGCAATTACTGTTCCTATTTATCCTTTCCTCTCCTCATCGCTACAGCTCCCGGCGATGATATTGCACTTCCCAATACAAGCTTCACCAGCCAGATAAAAAATACTATCACAAGTACAGGAATAAGACACGTTGTAACTATAAGCACTGCCAGTCCATCAATGAACTTGTTGACCATGTTCTTTACACTATTTGCCGTAACTGACAATGTATTTTTCACACTGTTTACTGCATCCTTCGCCTTATCTATAAAGCTGCTTTCAGAACCCTTACTCTTCTTGCTATCCTTATCATCATCCTTTGATGCTTCTGATTCATCCGCTAAATCATTTGCTTCATCAATCGTCGCATCAATTGACTCCTGGTATGTACTGTAAATCATTTTTGAGACATGCACACTTACCGGAATAACCGCATATATTGCCAGTCCAAAAATGAATATTTTGACACCTATTTTCCAAAAGAGCTCCTTTTTGCTTCCAAAATATACTGCCAACGCGAGCATTGATACCGGAATAAGCCATTTGAAGGTCAACGCGCCCAAAATAGTCAGCAGATATTTTTCAAGATATATTGCTGATACAACAATCAAAAAATATCCTGCCAGATCCATTAATTTATTTGCGACAGGAGTTCCGTCGTCTCCCGGTGCTAATGTAATAAGTGTTGAAACTGCTGTAGCACTTGCGCTCAGCTCCAATGCAGTTGTTTTCTTTTCATCGAGATACTTTATAGTTTCTTTGTTTATTTTTGACTCAGGCGATGAGTAGCTTTTTGCAAGTCCAAAAAATGAAATACCTGCAATAATTATACACACTATAATTGCAACTACTCTGAATAGTATGCTTCTTTCAAACGATGAATCAATTTTATTTTCCATAATGACTCATACCCTCATATTCTATAAAAATGTTCTTTTTCCCTCTTCCCGGCTATTCTTCAAGGTAGATGCAGCTCCCTCTCCGGCAAAATATTCCTTCACCAGCTTTACAACTACACCCGAAAGCAAAAATACCGCGATAAGGTTTGGTATGACCATAAGGCCATTGAAGGTCTCCGCTATGCTCCACATCAGTCCGAGGTTCATTGTCGCACCGACTATCGCAACGAGTGAATATACTACCATGAACGGCTTATTTGCCTTAGTTCCGAATAAGAACTCTATGCATCTGGTTCCGTAAAGTCCCCAGCCTATGATGGTTGAAAATGCAAAACAGCACATGGCAACCGCTGTAAAGATTGATACCCAGCCGCCGTAGGTGGATGTAAATCCGCTGATGGTAAGCTCTGCGCCTGCTGCTTCTCCATAGCCCACAGAAACTCCGCTGCAAAGTATGACAAGCGCTGTGAGTGTACATATCACGATAGTGTCCACAAACACCTCAAATATGCCAAAGAAGCCCTGCTTTACAGGCTTTTTGGTGTCTGCACAGGCATGTGCGATAGAGCCTGTTCCAAGACCTGCTTCGTTTGAAAAAATTCCTCTGGAAACTCCCTTTTTCATGCTCATAAAAAAGCTTCCTACTGCTCCGCCTGTCACTGCTGACGGATTGAACGCGCCCTCTATTATGGCTCCGAATACGCCCGGTATAGCTTTAAAGTTGATGATTACTACTCCAAGTGCCAGCAGAATATACATCACTGCCATAAATGGCACAAGCTTTTCAGTAACCTGGCCTATACGCTTGATTCCTCCAAGCAGAATAAGCGCAATGAGAGCGGCAAGCACTATTCCTAATATGAGATTGAGCGTTGATGCCGATTCTTTTGAAATTATATCGTAATTATATAAAGCTGAATCAATCGCTGTGGTTATGGTGTTTACCTGTGTAGCGTTTCCTGTACCGAACACGGTGAGCACGCCAAACGCTGAGAACAGATATGCCAGCCAGTGCCAGTGCTTTTTAAGACCGTTTTTAATATAGTACATAGGGCCGCCTACCAGGTCGCCGTTTGCATTTCTCTCGTGAAAATGTACAGCAAGTGTGACCTCCGAGAACTTGGTGCACATGCCCAGAAGTGCTGAAATCCACATCCAGAACACCGCTCCCGGTCCGCCTATCGCGATGGCTCCCGCAACTCCTGCCACATTTCCTGTACCGACCGTCGCCGCAAGTGCCGTACACACTGCCTGAAACGGTGTGAGCGCTCCGTCGGATGCCTCACGTTTTTTGAGCATCCTGCCAAGCGTAACCTTCATCGCATATGGAAACTTTCTAATCTGAATAAATCCCGTTCTGAAGCTCAAAAGCAGCCCGACACCTATGATACATATCATCGCAGGCACGCCCCAGATAAAATTGTTGACCACGTCATTGACTTTTTCTATTACTGTTAACATCTTTTTCTCCTACCTGAATTTAGTGTAACATATAAAGTATAACACGGTTTGTACAATTTTTTATATATTTAATTTCATTTTTTTTGAAGTTTTTCTTTATAAAAAACACCCGGATATAGCAATTTATCTATATCCTGGTGTTTATTTTTGTATAATATGATTAAAGGGTCAAAAGGTATCATCGATGCATGCTTGCATGCAATTCGATGTATACCTTAGTGACCCGCACTACACCGAGAAAGTAGCAATTTGCTGCGGAAACGCAGGAAATTAGCGGATTTCGAGGTGTAGTCAGATTACGGGAATGCGTAGCATGTAGTAATCTGATTAATCATAAATGAGGGGCAAAATACCTTTTGACCCTCATATCATAATATATACAGGATATCCCTCTACAGTCCCTGTGTCATCTTGTAATCTATAAGTGTCATGAGCGATTCTGACTCGATTGCGAGCTGCTCACACTCCTCAATCCACTTGTCATAGGCTTCACTCGCCTCATCCTCCGGCTCCTTTGCTTCGAGCGCCTCCATCATGGCATTGACCTCGGCAAATTCTGCCTTGATATCCTCTAAGAGAGAGTCTTTTGTTGATTTCATAGTATCCTCCCAATTTGATTTAACGTAAAATATATTTTTATGATTATTTCACAAAAATTTCATTCTACAAAGTGTGGCTCAAGCATCTCAAGCTCCGCCACATCTATGCAGTTTGGAATCGTGCCGTTTATCACGTCCTGCTTACACTCTGCGTAGTCAAACCACTTTACAGAATCGATTTCCTCCTTCTGCACGGTGATGTCCGCTTCATCCACGTCAAGCCACAACAGAAACACCTTGCTTATCTGGTTGTCCAGGAATCTTTCTCCGTGAAACACCTCGTCTGCATGGTGTCTGTGCAGTCCACAGTCGATAAGCTGTTTGGGCTCTATTGTCAGGCCCAACTCCTCCCTAAGCTCTCTGAGCGCAGACGGTATATAGTCCACGCCTGCCGGTATGTGTCCCGCACTTGATATGTCATAACAGCCCGGAAAGGAGTCTTTTTCCATGCACCTTTTCTGCAAAAGTATCTGTATGGAATTTCCACGGTGTCTGACTATCCAGACATGCGCAGTCCTATGAAGTATATTGTTTCTGTGCGCCTGCTTGCGCTCTACGGTCTGTCCTGTTGGATTTCCCTGCTCGTCCACTATATCAAAATATTCCATATGAGACTCCTTTCCCTGCTCAATAAAGTGCATTTTTTGAGATATATTATAGCTTATTTCTGATTGAAGTACCTATCCCGGAAATCAAGGATTTCCGGGATGGTTCGGCGGTCGCCGAACTTCGATTTAGCCAAATATGAAATTATGCAGGCACAATTTCATATTCGCCTTAAATCTTGTACTTCTCATCGCTTACGTCCTATTCGATAGGTGCTCCTGCCGGCATTGGTTTCTCCGGTGTCAGGAGTGCGAGATTGCCCTCTGCATCCTCTGCGCAGAGTAACATTCCCTCTGATAAAACACCTGCGAGCTTAGCCGGTTTTAAGTTTACGAGAACCATTACCTTCTTGCCTACCATCTCCTCAGGAGAATAGTACTTTCTGATGCCTGATACTATCTGCTTTGTCTGGTTTCCAATCTTTACCTGTGAGCAGAGAAGCTTCTTTGACTTCGCAACTGCCTCACATTTTACGATTTCACCAACCTGGAACTGAAGCTTTTCGAAATCATCAAATGTGATTTCTTCCTTTGCTTCCACATCCATAGGCTCAAGGTCTGCACCATCTGCGGCATTTTCACCTGCACCACAGCCACATGCTGCCTTACCCTCAACTGCAGCAAGCTTAGCCTGCTCAGCCTCAAACTCTGCTTTCTGTACCGCCTGGATTTTCTCTACCTCAGGCATCACATCCTCTGCCTTTAGTCTGCCGAAGAGGATCTCAGGTTTGTCTGTAACCTTTGTGCCGCTCTCATAAAGACCAAATTTGTCAAGGTCATCGAACTCACGGAGTGTTGTGTTAAGCTGTGCCACAATCTTTTCTGCTGTCTCCGGCAGGAATGAATGAAGCAGACTTGCTCCGATTGTGATAGACTCTGTGAGGTTGTAAAGCACCTCAGCAAGACGATCCTGCTGTGCCTCGTCCTTTGCAAGCACCCAAGGTGTTGTCTCGTCGATGTATTTGTTGCAACGGCGGAAAAGTGCGAATACCTCTGTGATGGCATCTGCCACACGAAGTCCTTCCATTTTCTTTGCCACTTTATCTCTTGTGCCGGTAACAACAGCCTTAAGATCTGCGTCAATGGCAGTCTGATCTGCATCGCCTGTTGCGCCTGTGCTCTTTACGATTCCGTCAAAATATTTATTACTCATGGAAACTGTTCTGTTTACAAGGTTTCCAAGTATGTTTGCAAGGTCTGAGTTGAATCTCTCGATTACAAGATCCCATGTGATGATTCCGTCGTTCTCGAATGGCATCTCATGAAGCACAAAGTAACGTGTGGCATCCACGCCGAAAAGTCTGACCATATCGTCTGCGTAGATAACGTTTCCTTTTGACTTACTCATCTTGTCACCGCCCTGAAGCAGCCATGGGTGTCCGAATACCTGCTTTGGAAGCGGAAGGTCAAGTGCCATAAGAAAAATAGGCCAGTAAATAGTGTGGAAACGCACGATATCTTTTCCGATAAGGTGCAGATCTGCAGGCCAGTTTTTCTTGAAAAGCTCTGATGATCCGTCAGGATCGTAACCGATTTTTGTGATATAGTTTGTGAGGGCATCAAGCCATACATACACTACATGCTTTGGATCGAAATCTACCGGAATTCCCCAGCTGAATGATGTTCTTGATACGCAAAGATCCTGCAGTCCCGGAAGCAGGAAGTTGTTCATCATCTCGTTTTTCCTTGAAACCGGCTGGATGAAATCAGGGTGTGTGTTGATGTAGTCGATGAGTCTGTCTGCATATTTGCTCATCTTGAAGAAGTATGCCTCCTCCTTTGCAGGCTGTACCTCACGTCCGCAGTCCGGACATTTTCCGTCCACGAGCTGTGACTCTGTCCAGAATGACTCACATGGTGTACAGTAAAGTCCCTCGTATGAACCTTTGTAGATATCGCCCTGATCGTAAAGCTTCTTGAAGATTTTCTTTACACATTTCTCATGATCCTCATCTGTTGTGCGGACAAAATTGTCATATGATGAATTTACCATATCCCAGATTCTCTTTACCTCACCTGAAATCTGATCTACAAACTCCTTCGGTGAAATTCCGGCTGCCTCAGCCTTTTCCTGGATTTTCTGTCCGTGCTCATCTGTTCCTGTCTGGAAATATACGTCGTATCCCTCTGCTCTCTTGTATCTGGCGATTGCGTCTGCAAGGATGATCTCATATGTGTTTCCGATATGAGGCTTTCCTGATGTGTACGCAATGGCTGTTGTCATGTAATATTTACCTTTGTTTGCCAATTTAGTTTCCTCCTGATTTTAAAATGCGTATAAATACATAACTCCACCCTCAAATTCGCCTTTTCAAGGCTTCTCCGCTGCTTCACAGCTACAATTTTCGGTCTCCGTTATGCCGTCTGATTTCGCATAAAGCACTTCTGCAAACAAGTTTGCGCGTTCTTTATGCTCATCATACTTCTTTTATACGCTAAAAAACGCCTCCTCAGGAGAAAACTCCCAAGAAGACGATTATATCGTGGTACCACTTCTCTTCACGCAGCTATCAAAACAATATTCTCCAACATTCATTTCAGAAATATTTCTTTGTTCATCTGTACAATCTTTATACTCAACAATACCTTTAACTTGATCATTTTCTCTAATAATACGACCAAATTTCTTATTTAAGTCACAATCACATGTCATGACTGTTCCTTTCATTTGATGTTCATTATGATATTGAATTAACCCTTGTAATGTTTCTTTAGTAATTAATGGTGCATCACCATTTAAAACAATAGTTGTTCCTTCTTTATCTCCTAAAACATCTTTTGCTTGCATCAATGCATGTCCAGTTCCTAATTGTTCTTTTTGCATTACGAACTCAACACCATCAACAAGTTTCATGACTTCTTCAGCTTTATGTCCAACAATAACATAAATACCATCAACACCTAAACCTTTTAATTCATCAACGATATGACAAACCATCGGTTTATATAAAACTTCATGTACTACTTTAGGCTTGTCGGATTTCATTCTTGTACCTTTTCCGGCAGCCATTACTACTGCGTAAGTTTTCATCGTCACACCCCTCTACGACGTCATTCTAACAAAATATAACTCATAATTAAAGATGAATAAGACAATTTATTGCAAATTCCTACATCTTTTCAAAAAAAGAAAATCTTATCACAGATTTTCTTCCTTGTTTAAAATTTTCGATTTTCTAACAAAAAAATAACGTTTTCTAAAGAATTCATATCCTTTATTCATAATTTCTTGATTTCTAGTAATACCAAATACACATGAACCACTTCCTGACATTAAAGCTCCATCAAAACCTAACTTCATCATTTCTTTTTTGATTTCTTTAATTTGTGGCACCATTTTAATAGAAGGAAGTTCTAATGTATTTTGTAGATTATCAATAACTGCTTGATAATCATTCATTTCAATTCCTTTTTTCATCTTTCTGCAATCTTGATGTTTTACTTTAGATAAATCTAATGAAGTAAATGCTTTTTGAGTTGAAACACCTTTTTTAGATTTTACAAGTAATA
>OHZI01000540.1_pt1 | contig 11264 bp, 5 predicted proteins | sample 1580511 | NCBI WGS metagenome assembly OHZI01 (sample SAMEA3882508, study PRJEB24775) | human gut metagenome | biome: human-associated habitat; feature: intestine environment; material: feces | place: Netherlands | collected 2009/2010
CTCCGAGGAATTTGTGAATAGGGGAATAGTGGTTGAAAGTTATCCTTTTAATAAAGAACTGGGCTGGAGCATTGCGGAATTTGGACCATTGTATATACCGGCTAAGGGAAGTGTGGTAGAGATGGATTCACTGAACCGGATGCTTTATAGAAATCTGATAGAATGGGAACAGAAGGAGAAACTGACGTTCAAGAGGGATACTGTATTGTTAGGAGACAGTGTTATAAGCAGATACTGTTTCCGTGAGAATTATTATTTCGTATCCGGTGACAAGATGGAGAACTCGAAAGACTCACGCTATTGGGGATTGTTGCCTGAACCTTTTATTGTAGGCAGGGCTCTACGCATTTGGAAATCGAAGGATGATATGTCAGGAAGTATAAAATGGGAACGGGTATGGAAGAAAATAGAATAAGGCAAATAAAGGCTGTCGTTACTTGGACTGTGCTTTGGATGGCTGTTCTGGTTTTATTGTCAATGGTATGCGTAGCTTCTTCAGGGTTACTTCCTGCTGAAACTGTCGGGCAGTGGGTCTGGTTCGACAAGGCGTCCTTCTTGTTGGCTGGATGTATTCTATCGGCGCTTATCTTTAAGTCTAAAGGGGATTTTATAAGTTTGGATTCTGTGATTTCCTGGGTATTGGTTGTGTTGGGAGGATCTGAAGCTATTTTAGGGTTGCGCCAACTCTATGGCTTTGCAACTTCCGGTCACTCTATGTACGCCTTGACAGGTTCTTTCTTCAATCCGGGGCCTTATTCCGGCTATTTGGCCATGATACTTCCGGTCTGTCTGCATCAATGGCTGACCAAGAGGGGGGAGATTCTCTGCTCTGACCGGAATGACGGGAAAGGATGGAAAAAGGTGATGGATAAAGTTGGAGCTATGGTTGCCGGTGGTGTGATGCTGCTTATCCTTTGTGTGCTTCCGGCAGGAATGAGCCGTTCGGCATGGTTGGCGGCAGGAGTTTCCTGTCTGTGTGTATATGCTTGGCATATGGATTGGACGGATAAGTTCAGATTATTATGGCAGCAGCAAAGGCAGCGTGTGGTGATGGTAGTGGTCGGTGGATTCTGTGTCTTGCTATTGGCAGGCTATTTACTGTTTGTCTTGAAACCCGATTCTGCACGTGGCCGTCTTTTCATGTGGAAGATAACTTGTCGTGCCATTGCAGAAAAGCCGTTGACCGGATATGGGATTCATAATTTCGCAGCAGCCTATGGAAATGCGCAGGAAACTTATTTTGCAGCAGGTGATTATGAACCGTGGGAGGAACGTGTGGCGGGAAGTCCGGAATATGCATTCAATGAATATCTGCAGGCTGCGGTCGAACTGGGCATTCCTTTGGCGGTATGTCTATTGGTTGTGGTCGTGCTGTGTTTGTATAGGGGAGTCCGTAAAGGACGTTATGGTATCTGTGGGGCCATTCTTTCCTTGATGATATTTTCTTTTTCCTCCTATCCGCTACAACTTCCGGTATTTATCGTTACATCTGGAGGATTGCTTGTAGCGTGCTTGTCCGGTGCCGACCGTTGGCAATGGTTGGGGGTGGCTGTATTAGTAGGCATCATTGGCGGTTTTCGCCTGAAGAATGACTTGCAAGTGGAGCAGGCTTGCCGGGAGTGGATGAATGCGCGTGTGTTGTATAGTGCAGGTGCGTATCAATCGGCAGAGAAAGAGTACGGGCGCCTTTATCCTCTGTTGAGGGACCGGGCATCTTTCTTGTTCGAATATGGGCATGGATTGCACAAGCAGCAGCAGTTCAGTAAATCCAACCGTATTTTGAAAGAAGCTTTACTGCGTAGTTGTGACCCCATGATACTGAATGTGATAGGCAAGAATTATCAGCAGATGGGTGACTGCTTATCAGCGGAAGACTGGTTTATCCGTTCCACCCATCGGTTGCCGGGGCGTATTTATCCCTATTATCTGCTTGCGAAGCTTTATGCGGAACCAGGATTCAGACAACCGGACAAGTTTGAAAAAATGAAGCGGATGGTATTGACGAAAGAGCCGAAAGTGCATTCTACGGCAATACGACAGATGAGGGAGGAAATAAAAAAGATTCAGCTTATTTTTGTCCATATCAAAAAAGATGAATAAAAACGGAAAGTGTTAATAATGAGCGAACTAATTGCTAAAGTGCTATGAAAAAAGTGTCCACATGCAAATATCGGTTCGTTTTTTTGAAACGATTAATTTTATCAATTTATAATTGAGTATGAATATGAAGACACAGAACTATCGATACCTGCTATGCATGGCCGTTGCCCTGCTTGCCGCCTGCTCCGATGCCGGAAAGGGAAAAGAGTCCGAGGAAGGGGTGGCAACCGTCCTGCCAAGTGAAAGCAATGAAGTGACCGTGAAAGTCCTGAAGCGGGCGACCTTTGAGCATGAACTGGTGAGCAACGGAAAAGTAACCGCCGGTGCCATGGCGGATTTGCGTTTTGAGACCACCGGTGTAGTGGCACACATCTACGTGAAGAACGGTGACCCGGTGCGCAAAGGGCAGAAACTTGCCGAACTGGATAAGTTCCGCCTGAAGAACAAGACCGCGCAGGCCAAGGATGCCTTGGAAAAAGCGGAACTTGAGTTGCAGGATGTATTGATAGGGCAAGGCTATCCGGTGGGGGATGCCTCCAAAGTACCTGCTGACATCATGAAGCTGGCACGAGTAAAGAGCGGTTACGACCAAAGCCTTTCCCAGTACGAACTCGCCGCCTATGAAGAAGAGCATGCTACGCTGGTTGCCCCCTTCGACGGCGTGGTGGCGAACCTCTTTTCCAAGCCCTTCAACGAGGCAAGCACTTCGGAAGCCTTCTGCTCCATTATCGGCACTCAAGGTATGGAGGTGGACTTCACGGTGCTGGAAAGCGAACTGCCGTTGATAAAGAGTGGCGACAAGGTGATTGTTACCCCTTATTCGGATGCCGGCTTTAGGCAGGAGGGGCGCATCACCCAAATCAATCCTCTGGTGGATGACAAGGGGATGGTTAAGGTGAAGGCTGCCGTCAATGGCAAGGGACGGCTGTTCAGTGGGATGAACGTGAGGGTGAACGTGCACCGCTCTCTGGGCGGACAGCTTGTAATCCCGAAGAGTGCCGTGGTGTTGCGTTCGGGCAAGCAGGTGGTGTTTACCCTGAAAGACGGAAAGGCGCAGTGGAACTATGTGCAGACCGGTCTGGAGAATGCGGAAAGCTATAGTATGGCCGACGATGCCCTGAAAGAAGGCGATACGGTCATTGTGACGGGAAATGTGAATCTGGCACATGAAGCATCGGTGAAGGTGGTTGATAGATAATGAGTGATAAGTGGTAATTCAAAATTCATAGTTCAATTGATAAAGTTTTTGATACAGCGGCCTATTGCCGTACTGATGGCATTTACAGCATGCTTCATTGTCGGGCTGGTGACTTACTTCACCTTGCCGGTATCCTTGCTGCCCGATATTGCCATCCCGGAAATTACAGTGCAGGTGTCGGCGCAGAATACCTCGGCGCGTGAATTAGAGAATACGGTGGTGAAACCTCTGCGGCAGCAGCTCATCCAGGTGGCGAAACTGAAGGACATGGACAGCGAGACGCGCGATGGTGCAGGCATCATCCGCCTGGGCTTCGACTTCGGTACGAATACCGACCTTGCCTTCATAGAAGTGAACGAGAAGATTGACGCCGCCATGAACTATCTGCCCAGGGATGCCGAACGCCCGAAGGTGATAAAGGCAAGTGCGACGGACATTCCTGTCTTCTACCTCAATCTGACCCTAAAAAACGACAGTGCATACGGCAAGGTGGACGAACGCGCGTTTCTTGATTTGTGCGAGTTTGCCGAAAATGTCATAAAGCGCCGCATCGAGCAGTTGGCGGAAGTGGCAATGGTGGATGTCACGGGTTTGGTCGAACGCCAGTTACAGATTGTGCCCGACCCGGGTAAGCTTGCTGTGTTGGGGCTCTCCATTGAAGACATAGAAAACGTGCTGGCGCAAAACAACGTGGAGCCGGGCAGCATGACCGTGCGCGACGGCTACTACGAATACAACATTAAGTTCTCCACCCTGCTGCGGACAGAGGAGGACGTGAAGGGCATCCTGCTGCGCAAGGAAGGACGTATCATCCGCTTGGGAGACTTCTGCCGGGTAGAGATTGTTCCTGCCAAGGAGAAAGGTGTCTCCATGAGCAATGGCAAGCGTGCCGTTACCCTTGCCGTCATCAAGCAGGCGGACGAGAATATGGAAGACATGAAGCTTGCCATCAACAGCACGATGGACTACTTCAAGAAAGTATATCCCGACATTGATTTTAGCATCAGCCGTAACCAGACGGAGTTGCTGGACTATACCATCTCCAATCTTCAGCAAAATTTGTCGTTGGGTTTCCTGTTCATCTGCATTGTGGCGGTACTCTTCTTGGGGGATGTCAAGTCGCCGTTCATCATCGGCCTGAGCATGGTGGTGTCCATTGTAATCTGTTTCTTGTTCTTCTATCTGTTCAGGATGTCGCTCAATATCATTTCTCTGTCCGGATTGATTCTGGCGTTGGGTATGATGATTGACAGCAGCATCATTGTCACGGAAAATATTTCGCAGTACCGCGAACGGGGTTATTCGTTGAGGCGGGCTTGCGTGGCGGGAACGAGTGAGGTGATTACGCCCATGCTGAGCTCATCGCTGACCACGGTTGCCGTGTTTGTGCCGCTGATATTTATGAGCGGCATTGCAGGGGCGTTGTTCTACGACCAGGCATTCTCTGTTACGGTAGGGTTGCTGGTTTCCTACTTCACGGGTATCATGCTGCTGCCGGTCCTCTATATGCTGGTCTACCGGACGGGGTTGCGCGGCAGGTCGTGGTTCTCCCGCATCCGCATCAACAATCCGTTGAAGGAACATACGCTGGACCGTTTTTATGATGCGGGCATCGACTGGGTATTTTCCCATAAGACGGTAAGTATCATATTCTGTGTGGTTTCTATTCCTCTTTGTGTCTTTCTGTTCTATTCCATAGCCAAGGAGCGTATGCCGCAGATAGACCAGAATGAACTGATAGTCCACGTGGAATGGAACGAAAATATACATGTGGACGAGAACCGGCATCGTGTGAATGTGCTGTTCGGACAGTTGTTGGACAAGACTGTGGAACAGACGGCTGCCATAGGCCAGCAGGACTATCTGCTGAACCGTGAGCAGGCTCTCTCTTCTTCGGAGGCAGAATTGTATTTCAAGACTTCCTCGCCTGACGGGATTGCTCCCTTGCAGAAGCAGGCGGGCGAGTGGTTGATGCGGGAATATCCGTTGGCGACAGTCTCCTTTTCTCCACCCGAAACCGTGTTCGAGAAGCTTTTCGTGACCGGGGAGGCCGATGTGGTGGCGGAACTTTATGCCCGTAACAAGGAGAAGGCGCCGGCGGCGGAAGAATTGCGCGGACTGGAACAACAGTTTGCGGAGCTTACGGGGACAGCACCCGTAGGTATCGCTTTCGAGAACCAGCTCGACATAAGCATTTTGCAGGAAAAGCTGTTGCTCTATGACGTTTCGTATGACGAGCTTTACCGTACGCTGCGGACAGCGTTCAAGGAGAACAGCGTAGCTATGCTCCATTCCTACCAGCAATACCTGCCTATCAGCATTGTGGGCGAGGAGCGGACAGTGAATGAGGTGCTGCAGCAGACATTGATACAGACCCGTCCGGACAGTAAGGGCGAAGTGGAGCATATTCCGCTTCGGGAGCTGGTAAAGGTGCGTCCGGCCGAGGACTTGAAGACGATTACGGCAGGACGCAACGGTGAATATATACCGTTCCGTTTCTATGAAGTGGACGATGCTCCGGAGTTGATGGAAAAGGTGAAGCGGGAGGCAGATGCCACGGGTGACTGGGATACGGCCTTTTCCGGCAGTTTCTTCTCCAACCGCCAAATGCTGGACGAGTTGGTGGTGATTCTTTTCATCTCTATCTTGCTGATGTATTTCATTCTTGCCGCCCAGTTCGAAAGCTTCGTGCAGCCGCTCATCGTGCTGCTGGAAATTCCGATAGATGTGGCGTTTGCCCTGCTTCTGTTGTGGATATGCGGGCATACCTTGAACCTGATGTCCGCCATCGGACTGATTGTGACATGCGGTATCATCATCAACGACTCCATCCTGAAGCTGGATGCCATCAACGAATTGCGGAAAGGAGGGATGCCGTTGCTCGAGGCCATCCACGAGGCGGGACGGAGAAGGCTCCGGCCCATCATCATGACATCGCTCACCACGATATTTGCCATGGTTCCGCTGCTGTTCTCGTTCGACATGGGCTCGGAGCTGCAGAAGCCGCTTTCCATAGCGATGATTGGGGCGATGTTCGTGGGGACACTGGTCAGTCTGTTCATCATCCCGTTGATATATTGGTTTATTTATAGAAAAGAAAGAGCATGAAGAAATTAAGTCTTATACTTTTGTTCAGTCTGGGAGCCCTTTCCGCTTTTGCCCAACAGCGGATAACGCTCGATTTGCAGCAGACCATTGCCCTGGCGAATGACAGTTCGCTGGAAGCCTTCCGCACCAAGAACATGTATCTGGCCGGTTATTGGGAATACCGCACCTATAAGGCAAACCGCCTTCCCAGCTTGACGCTGAACATGACTCCGGCACAGTACAACCGCGATATCACCAAGCGTTACGACTCCGAACAGGACCTTGACATCTATCGCAGCCAGCAATCCTTCTATGCATACGGCAATCTTGCCGTCAGACAGAATTTCGACTTGACGGGCGGTACGTTCTATCTGGATACGGAGCTGGGCTATATGCGGAGCTTCGGTGGAAACAAGTATACCCAGTTCACCAGTGTTCCGGTTCGTTTGGGCTACTCGCAGAGTCTGGTCGGTTACAATCCTTTCCGTTGGGAACGCAGGATTGAGCCGCTGAAGTACGAAAAGGTGAAGAAGGAGTATATTTACAATGCAGAGCGAGTATCCGAGCAGGCCACTACCTATTTCTTTGCGCTTGCCATGGCACAGGCGGAATATGACTTGGCCAAGGACAATGCCGTCTCCACCGATACCCTCTACCGCATCGGCATGCAGCGCTTGAAAATAGCCGCCATCAGCCGTGCCGACCTGCTGACGCTGAAACTCGACGTGGTGAACGCCCGCAATACTTTGCAGAATGCCGCCAGTGCCTTGAAGCGCGCCATGTTTTCGTTGGCATCTTTCCTGAATATGGAGAAGAACACGGATATCAGGGTGTCGCTTCCGGGACGTCCGAGGGCGCTGACCATACCGGTTGATGAGGCTTTGCTGGCCGCTCAAGCCAACAATCCGGAATTTCTGGGGCTTCGTCAGGAAGTGCTGGAAGCCGAGCAGACAGTAGACAAGACGAAGAAGGAATCGCGCTTCAATGCCAGCATCAACGCCAGCGTCGGCTTCAACCAGGTGGCAGAGAAATTCGGTGAAGCATACAGGCATCCCATGCAGCAGGAGATGGTGTCGGTCAGTGTCTCCATTCCACTGGTGGACTGGGGCGTGAGGAAAGGCAAATACAACATGGCGAGGAACAATCTGAACGTGGTGAAGACTTCTGCCCGGCAGAGTGAAATCAGCATTGAGGAGGAGGTTATCATGACCGTCAGCGACTTCAACGTCCAGCAAGCCCTCGTCGCCAGTGCCGAAGAGGCCCTCGACCTTGCCATCCTGGCGTATAACGAAACCCGCCAGCGCTTCATTATCGGCAAGGCAGACATCAACAGCCTGACCCTCTCGCTGAACCGCCAGCAGGAAGCGCAACGCAATTACATCTCCGCCTTGCAGGACTACTGGCTGAATTATTACAAGATACGGAAACTGACGTTGCACGACTTTGCCAGCGGATTTTCGCTGTCGGAAAAATTTGATTATAATAACTGATGAAACGAGTTTCTTCCTTCACCGTCATAGTGGCGTTTGTCTGCCTTGCTTTGGTAGGGGTGGCGTTGATACCGCTGCTCCCCGTCAAGCTGAATCCGTCACGCAGCCTGCCCGGCTTCACGGTGGGTTTCAGCATGCCTGGCACTTCGTCGCGGGTGGTGGAGATGGAAGTGACCAGCAAGCTGGAATCCATGCTGGCGCGTATCCGCGGAGTGAAGCGGCTGAACTCCACCTCGGGCAACGGCTACGGCAACATTACTGTGGAGCTGGACAAGCATGCCGATGTCGAGGCAGTCCGCTTCGAAGCTTCCACCATCATCCGGCAGACGTGGCCCCAATTGCCCGAAGGTGTCAGCTATCCCACCATTCACATGAAAGTGCCCGACGAGAACGCCTCACGCCCTTTCATGTCCTTCACACTGAATGCCCCTTCCACTCCGATATTGATTCAGCAGTATGCCGAGGAGCATATCAAGCCGCGGCTGGCAAATATTCCGGGTATCTATAAGGTGGAACTCAGCGGTGCCACGCCCATGGAGTGGAGACTGGAATATGACAGTGAACAGTTGCGCTTGCTGGGTGTGACCCTATCGGACATCAGCGAGGCAGTACAGCGGCATTACCGGAAGGAATTTCTGGGTACGCACAATGTGGATACAGGTAACGGTAGCCGGGAATGGATACGCCTGGCACTGGTGCCGGAGAGCAACTCCCTTGGTTTTAATCCTGCTGCCATCACCGTGACGGCTACCGACGGGAAACTGCTCCGCTTGGACGAACTGGTGTCGGCTGTCCGTATGGAGGAGGAGCCGCAAAGCTATTACCGCATCAATGGGCTGAATTCCGTCTATCTATCCATTACAGCGGAAGAAACTGCCAACCAGTTGCAACTGAACCGTGCCGTGATGGACGAGATGGAAGCTGTTCGGCAGGTACTTCCTGTCGGATATGAAGTGCATACCAGCTATGATGCGACCGAGTACATACGGGAAGAACTGGACAAGATTTACTTCCGTACCGGTTTGACGGTACTCATCCTGCTTGTATTCGTATGGCTCATTACTCGTAAGTTGAAATATCTTTTTCTGATAGTTACCAGCCTGGCTGTAAATATAGCGGTGGCACTTATCTTCTACTACCTCTTCGGACTTGAGATGCAGCTTTATTCGCTAGCGGGTATCACTGTCTCGCTGAATCTGGTGATAGACAGCACCATTGTCATGACCGACCACATTCTGCATCGGCGTAATCTCAAGGCCTTCCTGTCGGTGTTGGCGGCAACCCTCACTACGATGGGTGCGCTTGTCATCATTTTCTTCCTTGACGAGAAGATACGGCTCAACCTGCAGGACTTTGCAGCGGTAGTGATCATCAATCTGGCTGTTTCCTTGATGGTGGCATTGTTTTTTGTTCCGTCGATGATTGAGAAGATAGGACTGGTGAGGCGGATTACGGGGAAGAAAAGGCGTCTTGTCTTGCCGGGGCTGACGCAAACATTCAAAACAAGGTTGGGACGGATTTTCAGCCGTTTCCCCGTTTATTTCTCCTGCTGCTACTCTGCTCTCATCCGTTTTCTGTGCCGTTGGCGCTGGGCTGTATGCCTGCTGTTGCTGTTGGGGTTCGGTCTGCCCGTTTTTCTGTTGCCCGACAAACTGGAAGGAGGGGGAAAATGGGAAGCTGCTTACAATAAGGTATTCGGTTCGAATACCTATAAGGAGTCGGTGAAACCCATTGTGGACAAGGCGCTGGGCGGCAGCTTGCGGCTTTTCATACAGAAGGTGTACGAAGGCAGTTACTTCACCCGTAATGAGGAGGTGGTGCTCTATGCCAACGCCAACCTTCCCAATGGCAGCACCCTCGAGCAGATGAACACTTTGATGAAACGTATGGAGACCTACCTCAGCCGGTTCAAGGAAATCAGGCAGTTTCATACTTCCATCTACAGCCCCCGGCGTGCCAGTATGCAGATTTATTTCAAGAAGGAAGCCCGGAACAGCGGTTTTCCCTATACACTGAAAGCCAATATGATAAGCAAGGCACTGGAACTGGGAGGCGGCAGCTGGGGCATCTACGGATTGCAGGACCAGGGGTTCAGTAATGACGTCCGCGAGAGTGCCGGCTCCTACCGCATCAGGATGTACGGCTACAACTACGACGAACTCTATGAGTGGGCGGAGAAGCTGAAGGCCAAGCTGCTGACGCACCGGCGTATCAAGGAAGTGCTCATCAATTCGGAGTTCTCCTGGTGGAAGGATGACTATCAGGAATTCTACTTCAACCTGAACAAGGAGCACATGGCGCAAGAGGGCATCGACGCGCAAGTGCTTTTCTCTGCGGTGCGCCCCATCTTCGGCAAGAATCTGGAGATTGGATCGGTAGCGGCCGAGCAGGGAACGGAGAAAATCAAGCTCTCTTCCCGCCAGTCTGCCGAATATGACATCTGGGCGATGCAGTTCTTTCCCTATGGAGTAGGAAACGGCAAGCATTACAAGCTTTCCGAACTGACTACTGTGGAAAAGGGACAGATGCCGCAGGAGATTGCCAAAGAAAACCAGCAGTACCGCCTCTGCCTGCAATACGAATATATCGGCTCCAATGAGATGGGCAACAAGATACAGAAACGTGACTTGGAGGAGTTCAACAAACTCTTGCCGATGGGCTATACGGCGGAGTCGGACAGCAACAGTTGGGCATGGGGAGAAAAAGATAACCGTCAATACCTGCTTCTGCTGGTGGTGATAGCCATCATCTTCTTTACGACCAGTGTCCTGTTCAACTCCCTGAAACAGCCGCTTGCCATCATTTTCGTGATTCCCGTTTCCTATATCGGAGTGTTCCTTACCTTCTATTGGTTCCGGCTGAACTTCGATCAGGGTGGTTTTGCCTCGTTCGTCCTGCTGTGCGGCATCACGGTGAATGCCAGCATCTATGTCCTGAACGAGTACAACAGCATCCGTCGTTGTTTTCCCCGTCTTTCCGCCCTTCGTGCCTACGTCAAGGCATGGAATGCGAAGGTTGTTCCTATTTTCCTCACGGTGGTTTCCACTATCCTGGGGTTTATTCCTTTTATGGTAGGCACGGAAAAGGAAGCTTTCTGGTTTCCATTGGCGGCGGGTACCATTGGCGGACTGGTGATGTCCGTCATCGGTATCTTCTTTTTCCTGCCGGTTTTTGTGCTGAAACAGCGTGATTTTCTTAGGAAATGATTACTTTTGCTCGATTTTGTTACCTGAATGGATACTTGAATTTTAAATATGGAAAGTGCGGAGTACTCTTTGGATGAGTTATTATGTCAGTCTCTTCTGTTGTTTCGTCAGTATCGGTTTTATGATTCTCCGGAATGTGGAGAAAAAGCATTCCGGATGTTGGAGGAAGCCCATGTATGGATG
>OHZI01000541.1_pt1 | contig 11203 bp, 8 predicted proteins | sample 1580511 | NCBI WGS metagenome assembly OHZI01 (sample SAMEA3882508, study PRJEB24775) | human gut metagenome | biome: human-associated habitat; feature: intestine environment; material: feces | place: Netherlands | collected 2009/2010
CTCCACAAGCTCCCTGAAGGAAACAGCAACACTCTGGCTGTTTGGCACTTCGATGCCCACAGCGGCTTTTCCCGGAATTGGAGCCTCGATTCGTATATCTGCGGCTGCCAGATTAAGCTTTATATCATCTGCCAGATTCACAATCTTTGATACCTTCACTCCAAGCTCCGGTGTGATTTCAAACCTTGTAACAGCAGGACCGCAGCTTATATTATTCACCTTCGCATTCACCCCAAACACATTAAGAGTCTGTTCAAGCTTTGCCGCCGTCTCACGCAGATGAGCCTGCGAATCACCGGTTTTACCCCTGTCAGGAGCCTTAAGCAGATCAACAGCCGGAAATACATACGGCTTCTGCTGGATTGCATTTTCTGCGTCATTTATCGCTATCTGCTCACTGACTTTTTCAACCTCTTTGGCAAGCTCATCCTTGTCTGATTTGACCTTTTTCTTACTTGGCTCTGCTGCAGGTGGTTTTGTCATTACCGCATCTGCAGCCGGAGCTGATAATTTTGATTGCAGCTCATTATCTTTTTGTATGCCAAAATCATCAGATATATCAGGCTCCACGCAGCCCGATATAGGTATCTGCGACACATGGCTTGCAGCTGCTGCGCCCGAGCCGTCCGGTTTCATTCCATTAATCTGCTGCAGGGTCTTTCTGCCAAGCTCATCTGTACTATCACTATCGGCTGTTCCACCCAAAACCGAAACAGGCTCCGATGCCACACCAAAGTCCGGTGTTTGCACTATTTCCCCTGCATCACCTGATGTAAGGCTTGTCATCTTTTTCTCCTTTATTGCAGGTGAACTCGGATAATTCTCTATAGTTATCTCACCAAGCGCATCTGTAGCTGCTGCCCCTTGTCCAAATATCCCCACATGCGCTGTATCACTACCTGCCATGCCTGAATCCAGCACGTTTTCACTGCCATCAATTTTTGTATCAAGTGACACGCCTGTTATCTTATTGTCCATCCTTCGGCCGGCACGCTTACTCCTTCTGCCACCTTTTGCAGCCTCCTTTATGTCGCTGTCTGTATCATCTAAAGCTAAACCCTCTCTTGTCTGACGCTCTCTTGACTTATACTGCCGATACTCCTGATATCTCTCATTATTCTCACGCGCTGACTCGTATACCTTTCGTCCGCCGTTTCTCATACCCTTCATGAATGATTTACCGGTAATGAGCACAAGGCAGATAATCATCACAACTATTGTCACCACGTATGCACCTATAATTCCTACCGCCGGAACTAAAATGCAGCCTATAAGAGCACCTACAAAGCCACCACCTGAATGCCTTTCAACACTGTCAATGTATGACTGCACCGGCGAAACCGCGAATTCACCATACACTGCCAGGTACATAAACACACATATAAACCATATGAAAACTATGGTCATAACAAGCTTCATGATAGCATATGAATTGCCCTTATTGGACACAGCAAAAAAGCTGCCCACCAGAAGCACAAGCGGAAAAATATATGCCACCATTCCAAATATACCAAAAAGGAAACCGCTTACTGCGTTTCCCAAATGACCGCCTATTCCAAAATTGCTTATAAATAAAAGGATTGAAACAGCTACTACTATCCAGAGAAATATTTCCTTTTTAAAGGCCTGCTGCCTCTCTATCTGAGCCATTCTCTCCTTTTTTGTCTGTCTTTTTGCTGAGGATTTCTTCCTCGTTGCCATCTAACTAACCTCCGTATTTTGATTTACAGAGTATATAATAACATATTTCTTCTGTCCTGTGTAAATTTTCTAAAGTAATTTTTCGATTTTGTGATTAAAGGGGCAAAATGTTATGCAAAAAGCACAATTTTACAAAATATTTTATTCACCAATAAGGTAATTGTATAATCCCTCATATTTGAATTTCGAAGCATTCCAAGAGAAATCATTGGCCATGCCCCTGTCCACAATCTGGTTCCACTCACGCTTCTTATCGAAGAAGATGTGCTTAGAATAATTGATGACTGCAAGCATCTCATCGGCATTGTAGTTTGAGAACGAGAAACCATCTCCTGAATTTTCATACTCATTGTAAGGCTTAACCGTATCCTTGAGACCTCCTGTCTCACGAACAATCGGAACGGTACCGTAGCGGAATGAGATAAGCTGTGTCAGACCGCAAGGCTCAAACCTGGACGGCATCAGAAATGCATCAGCAGCCGCATATAGTTTGTGTGCCAGATCATCAGAGTAACATATATTTGCCGAAACTCTGTCAGGGTATTTCCATGCATAGTGTCTGAACATATTCTCGTACTGAGGATCTCCTGTACCGATAACAACAAGCTGTGTGAAATCGTCCACGATACCTTCAATCACATTATTGATAAGGTCAAGACCTTTCTGGTCTGTAAGTCTTGAAATAAGACCTATCATGTACTTCTTTTTATCAACCGCAAGCCCAAGCTCCTGCTGAAGCTTTGTCTTGTTGTTAAACTTCTTCTTTCTGAAATCGGAAGCATTGTAATTGCAATAGATTTTGCCATCAGTCTGTGGGTCATAGGCATTGTAATCAATACCGTTTACGATACCCTGCATGTCAAAATGTCTGGCACTTAAGAGTCCGTTCAATCCCTCACCATAGTACTCTGTCTGAATCTCGTTTGCATATGTATCACTGACAGTGGTGATGTAGTCAGCATATACAAGACCACCCTTAAGCATATTTGCATCCTTCTTGAACTCAAGCTTATCAGGTGTGAACAGATTGTCTGTAAGACCTGAAACACCCTGTACCCACTCCTTGTCCCAGATACCCTGGAACTTAAGATTGTGGATAGTGATGATAGTCTTGATACCCCAGAAGAATGGATTTGCGGCAAATTCATTCTTTAAGTATACAGGCAGAAAGCCTGTCTGCCAGTCATGACAGTGTATAATATCCGGCTTAAAATCAATAAGTGGGAGCATTGAGAGTACAGCCTTGTCAAAGAATGTATACTTCTCAATCTCAAACTTAGTGTCAGAAGTATATGGAGAAAATCCTGTAAAAAACTCCTGATTGTCAATAAAGTAATATGTAACGCCGTCCTGCTCATATTTGAGTACTCCGACATACTTGTCCTGCACGTATGGACCTGAGCTCATGTAAAAATGGGTAACATACTCAAAATTATTGCGATACTGCTCCGGTATACAGCTATAATCAGGTATTACAACCCTTACATCCCAATAGTTCTTGTCAAACTCTTTAGGAAGTGCACCGCACACATCTGCAAGACCTCCTGTTTTTATAAATGGTACACACTCTGAAGCTACAAATAGAATCTTCTTCATATTCTCCTCCCGCTAAAACCCGTGATATATAATATTTAGTTTACTCTTCCCAATTGTGGTATACTTCCTGGACGTCGTCATCATCGTCAAGAAGGTCTAAGATACGGCCGATATTCGTGATATCAGCTTCATCTGTCAGTGTAACATATGTCTGTGGAATCATTGTAACCTCTGCTGAAGCCATTGTGATGCCTGCCTCCTCAAGAGCAGCCCTGACTGCATCAAAATCAGCAGGTGCAGTTGTAATCTCGTAGCTGTCCTCCTCATCGGCGAAATCCTCAGCGCCTGCGTCGAGTGCCTGCATCATAAGGTCATCTGCATCCATATCGCACTCTTCCTTGTCGATGATGATCTGACCCTTCTCGTCAAACATGTATGATACACATCCCTGTGTACCGATGCTTCCCTGGCCCTTTGTAAAGGCATTGCGGACATTGGCCGCTGTACGATTCTTATTGTCTGTAAGACACTTTACGATAATAGCTGTGCCTGATGGTCCATAGCCCTCATATGTAGCTGTCTCATAGTTTACACTGTTGCCGTCTCCTGCCGCCTTCTTGATACCTCTTTCGATTGTATCGTTTGGCATGTTGTTTGCCTTTGCCTTTGCAATAACATCACGAAGCTTACCATTGTTATTCGGATCCGGACCACCTGCTTTAACAGCCATTACGATCTCACGACCGATGATGGTAAAGATTTTTCCTTTTTTAGCATCGTTTTTTTCTTTCTTGTGCTTTATGTTTGCGAATTTTGAATGTCCTGACATTTCTTATCCTCTCCTTTTGGTTCTTTTTTTATCTTTTCGGCCCGCACCTTTCCGATGGTTTTGTTGCCAAGGGAAAGAATTCTGAAACGGTAACCGTTTACAACAATTTCTTTATCCAGATCATCTTCTGTAGGAATATGTCCAAGAAGATTCGTCAGATAACCATTTAAGGTCTCAAATTCCACTTTACCGAAATCAATTCCAAGCTCTTCCGCTACATCTTCCAGATACGCCAGTGCGTCAATGATCACACTGTTATCCTTCTGCGTCCGGAAAGTACTGTCGTCTTCATCATATTCATCCAGAATATCTCCTACGATTTCCTCCAAAATATCTTCCATTGAGACAATTCCTGAAGTCTGTCCATACTCGTCCACTACCACTGCCATATGAATTTTCTTCATCTGCATGGATTTGAAAAGATCACTGATCCCCCTTGTCTCCGGAATAAAAGAAGCTTCCCTGATCAATCCTGGCAGATCCTTAAGAGGTTTGAACTTCGCCCAGGAATTCCTGGTAAGGAATTTCAAAGCATCTTTATAATGAATAATTCCTACTATATTATCTATCGTCTCTCTAAATACAGGATAACGGGAATTTCCTTCCTCAAGCATGGTATCCACAATGGTCTGAAGATTGTCTTCCTCATCAAATGCAATCACATTTTTGCGATGAGTCATAATGTCCTTGGCTTCAGTGTCCGTAAACTCCATGATATTCTGGATCATCTCTGCTTCGTTCTCTTCAATGACACCCTGCTCATGGGCTTCATCTACAATGGAAATGATCTCTTCCTCCGTCACCGGATCCTCCGACTGATTAAAAGCAACACCAAATGGTCTTGCTGCCAGCTTGGCAATAAAGGTTACGCACATAGTAAAAGGGTACAGGATCCTGGTAAAAAATCCCACAATCTTCATATACCGATATGCATATTTCTCCGGGTGATAGGTTCCGATTCTCCTGAATGTAAGAATACCAAGAGACGCAAGCAGAATGATCACCAGTGCAAGCACCAGGATCAATGCAGCCAAATGCTTTATGTAGGGATGAAAGGTCTCGGTAGCCCATGGAACGATAAATGCTCCGAAACAGACTCCGGAAGCCATAACAATCAGCGGAATCGCATTGACAAATGAAACAGGATTGTTGATCAGGGAAAGAAGAAAGACTGCTTTCTTATCTCCTTCCTGAGCCCGTTTCTCCACTTCGTTTTCGCTCAGATTGTGCACTGCAGCTGAAAATCCATAAAAAATACCATTCAGCCACAAAAGCAATAATAAAATGACAAAGCCCGCCAGGGGCATACTACTGCCAGATTCCATATATTAAACCTTTGTTCCTCCTAGACAGCGTTACCGTTTATTACCTTCGCAGTAACGAAAACATACTGCTGCTTCCTTATTCCACAGCAGCACGAATGTGCAATTGCGGCAGTCAATGCCGCTGAGACTTTACAACTATATCACTAAAGTTTCTTTTCGTCAAGAGAATGTAAGCTCCAGGCTGATTTCAAGAGCATGGTTCACCTTGTCAAGCATAGGACCGTCCAGGTGACATACTTTATCTTTTAATCTTCTCTTGTCAATGGTGCGAAGCTGTTCTAACAAAATTACAGAATCTTTTTCAATTCCATAGGCCGATGCATCAATCTCAATATGGGTGGGCAGCTTCGCCTTGTTCATTTTGGATGTAATAGCTGCGCAGATCACGGTAGGACTGTGTCTGTTGCCTACATCATTCTGAATAATAAGTACCGGTCGGATGCCTCCCTGCTCGCTTCCCACCACGGGCCGAAGATCCGCATAAAAAATATCCCCTCTTTTAATTACCACACAATTCACACTCCGATTCTTTCCGGTTTCAATTTACAACATTGCCATAAGAAGAAACCTTGTTATCAGCCGGATATTTCCTGTCCGGTTAAGATAAAGTATTTCCACCTTTTTCTTGTGTATACATGCGTGGTATATAAAAATCAGTTATCGCTCACTTCGTCTCTATTCAGCAAACAGTAACATTATATTTCTTTCCCGTTTTTAATATAGACTCTCGGCACACGCGGGCTGATATCACAGGCAAACTCATAGGAAAATCTGCCACAGAGATCACCAATCTCCTCAATACCGATAAACTCATCCCCGTCTCTGCCGATCAGTGTTACCTCATCGCCCTTCTTCACATCACCAATCTCAGTCACATCTACCATAAACTGGTCCATACAGACTCTGCCAAGGATCGGAGCCTTTTGTCCATGTATCAGAACCCAGCCTTTATTGGAAAGCTGCCTGGAATAGCCGTCTGCATAGCCCACCGGAACAGTTGCCACACGAAGCTTCCTGTCAGCCACATAAGTACCGCCGTAGCTGATCGCTGCTCCGGCAGGAACGTCCTTCACATAAGTCACATGACTCTTAAGTTCCATAACCGGCTCAAGCTTTACAATATCTCTCTCCACCTCAGAAGAAGGATAAATTCCATAAATTGTGATTCCGGCACGGACAATATTCAGATTTGCTTCCGGCATACGTATGATGCCCGCACTGTTAGAACAGTGATGCAGAGGAATTTCCACTCCTGCCTCTTCTACGCGTCTTGAAAAATCCAGATACCGCTCCAATTGTACCATAGCCGGACTTCTGTCATACTCATCTGCTCTTGCAAAATGAGTAAACATACCCTCAATCTCAAGATTTGGAAGTTCTGAAATTTTTTTAATTTCCTCTACATTTTCCTGTGCATCCGCAAAACCGATCCTGGTCATTCCTGTGTCCAGAGCAATATGAATATGTACAGTTTTTTTCTGCAGAACCGCTTCGTCTGAAAGTTTCCTTGCCTCCTCATATTCGCACACTGCAGGACGGATCTCATAACGGACAAGTTCCGGAAAATATTCATCAAAAACAATTCCAAGGATCAGGATTGGTTTTGTAATCCCGGCTTCTCGCAGATGAATCGCTTCTTCCGCAGTTGCAGCCGCAAATCCCCAGATATAATCATAATCCTCAATGAGATGTGCAACCGGCACCGCGCCATGTCCATAAGCGTCAGCCTTTATGACTGAGATCATCTTTGTCTCTTCTGCAATATTTTTTCTCATTTCCCGGAAATTATGTTCTACTGCATCCAGTGAAATGACTGCTTTTACTCTGCTATCTTTCTTCATAATAATTTTCCTCTGTTATTTTTTCATGTTAATATCTGCAAATTGTTTCACAGATTTACTGCCTCAAAATGAATATTCTATCTTAGTATTTCCGGCAGAAAACAGATGATATCTCCTGCGGTCATCCCTCGCTGCCCTACTGTTTCAGCAGCCAGATCACCTGCCAGCCCATGCACATATACACCAAGTGCAGCCAGCATAACAGGAGAAAATTTCTTTTCTGCTGCCAGATACATACACTGTATACCGGCAAGCACACCGCTTAACACATCTCCACTTCCCGCTGTAGCCATTCCTGCATTACCCGAAATGTTCAAATACATATCTCCAAAAGCATCTGCCACCACAGTACAGGCATCCTTCAGAACGCAAACCGCTCCAGACTCCTTTGCATAATCAGCTGCGGTCTGTGCCAGACAATCCTGAATCTTACCGATTTCTTTTCCGCACAGACGACTCATCTCACCAATATGAGGTGTCAGGATCACATGTTCCCCGATAAAACACTTCCAGTTGTCATGGACTGACAGAAGATTCAGGCCATCTGCATCCAGAATTACTGTTTTTTTATACTCAGCTGCCTTCGCCAGGAACCACTGAGCTCTTTCCCTGCTCTGCGCTCCGGTTCCAAGACCCGGTCCTATCACAAGCACATCACACCAATCAAGCATTGCCTGGTTTTTTTTCTCATCAAAATCACAGGTGATCATGGCTTCCGGCAACAGTGTCTGCAACGGAATCCTGTTGGCCTCCACGGTCTGAATTCTCACCATTCCCGCAGAGCTTTTCAGAGCAGCTGCTGCACTCAGATATGCAGCTCCGCACATTCCTTCGCTGCCAGCTATAAGAAGGACCTTGCCGAAGGTTCCTTTATTTCCATAGGGAACTCTCTCCGGAAGCATTTTCAAATCTTCACGTTCCAGATGATGCATACAGATTTTCTTTCCGGGTATGGAATAGATTCCGATATCCGTAACAACGATCTCACCGCCATACATGCGTCCGGGATAAAAACACAGCCCTCTTTTGCGAAAAGCAAAGGTAACCGTAAGATCTGCCCGGAATGCAATCCCCTTCTCAAATCCGGTATCTGAGTCAATCCCGGATGGAATATCCACAGCTACTTTATACGCAGATGCCCGGTTCATTGTACTGATAAGCTCTGCATATTTTCCCTCTACAGGTCTGCTCAGTCCAACCCCAAAGATGGCATCTACTATAGTAGTATATTCATCCGGATCCAGGTTATGCACCCGGGGCACCTGATAATATTCTGCTGTTTTAAGCTGTCCGGCAGTTTCAGCAGTCATTTTCTCTTCCTTACCCGCAATATAATACCAGGTTCTGACTCCTCTCAACTGAAGCAGTCTGGCAATCGCCAATCCGTCTCCGCCATTGTTGCCGGTTCCGCAGACCACAAGGATTTTCTCTTTTTCTTTATTCTTTAATCTCTGTACAATCTCCTCAACCGTCTTTAATGCCGCCCTCTCCATAAGTACCGGAGACGATATCCCGGCTTTCTGAATCGTATTATGATCCAGTTCTTTCATCTCAACAGCAGTTACAATCTCTCTCATCTGTTCACCTCCTGTTTACAATAACACATTTACATACAAGAGAAAAGCTGTGATCAGATGACCACAGCCTTGTGTTTCACAGTTATCCCTTACATCCCTTCATGTTCCTTTCTGTACTCACTCAGGTTATAGGACAAAGTCATAAGACTCTCTGAAAGATGTACGTTCTCTACCATTACATCCTCCGGGGCATCCAGATCAATATGTGCAAAATTCCAGATTGCCTTAATTCCATTATCAATTAAAATCTTTGCCATCTCTTTGGCTTTATTTTTAGGAAGAGTCAGGATCGCGATCTCAACCTCATTCTCCTTCAGAAACAAAGGAAGATCGCTCAACATCTGAATCTCAATTCCACGAACTGCAATCCCCTCAAGTACAGGATTGACGTCAAAAATACCAACCAGCTTAAATCCGCGCTTTTCAAAATCCACATAATTGGCCAATGCCTGTCCCAGATTACCGGCACCCAGAATAATCATCGGATGTACAGTATCCAGCCCAAGGATCTTACCGATTTCTGTATACAAATAGCGTACATTATAGCCGTAACCCTGCTGACCAAAACCACCGAAATTATTTAAGTCCTGACGAATCTGGGAAGCCGTCACATGCATCTTCTTGCTAAGATCATTTGAAGATATACGCTCTACATTCTCCTCCATCAATTCACCGAGGTAGCGGTAGTACCGCGGCAGACGCTTGATTACCGCTTTCGAAATTTCCTTAGCTTCCACAAATTTTCCCTCCTTAGCTTATCTATGTCAATTATACCCAGATGTTATTTTATTGTCAAATTAAATTTGTACTTTTTGACCAAATATTTCTGTATTTTTTTATCAATTTCATTCTGAAAAATTCCCCGGAATATCATATTTTCTTCCATGCATCCATCCGGTGCTTTCTTTTCCCTAGACAAAATCTCTTAAAATGCTTTCAAAAACAGGCATTTTCGATTATAATAGTACGCGGACAAATTACAAACGGAGGAATTCCTATGATTTTATCATGTCAGAATATATGCAAGGCCTTTGGCGAAAAAGTAATTTTAAATGATGCATCCTTTCACATTGAAGACCGTGAAAAGGCTGCTCTGATCGGATGCAACGGTGCAGGAAAGACCACAACTATAAAGATAGCAGTGGGACTTTTACAGCTTGACGAGGGGGAGATATCCATTAACGGAAAGGATATCAGAAAAGACTTCGAGGGCGCAATGGCGAACGTTGGAGGCATTGTTGAAAACCCTGAGATGTATAAATATCTCTCGGGACTTGAAAACCTACGTCAGTATGCAAGAATGAGAGAGGGAGTAACTGAGGAGCGTATCAAAGAGGTGGTGGAGCTTGTAAGGCTTTCAAACCGCATTAATGACAAGGTGTCGAAATACTCTCTGGGTATGCGTCAGCGTCTTGGCGTTGCGCAGGCTATCCTTCACAGACCAAAGCTTCTTATCCTTGACGAGCCTACAAATGGTCTTGACCCGCAGGGCATAAAGGAGCTTCGTGATATACTCAAAGAGCTTGCTCACAAGGAAGGTACTTGCGTTGTGGTATCGTCACATCTCATGAGCGAAATGGAAATGATGTGCGACAGAGTGGGCATTATCGCAAACGGAAAAATGATAGGCTCATACACAATGGAGGAGCTTATCTCACAGTCTGACAGCTCAATTGCTGAATATGTACTTGAAGTTGACGACCCGCAAAAGGCTATGGGTCTTATAAAGCTCGCAGACGAGGGCAAGCATATCGACAAGGAAACAGGTGCAGTTGTCCTTTCTATCCCAGTGGAGATAGAGAAGAAAAAGATAGCCTCGGTGAACAAGACGCTTATCGAGGGCGGAGTTTCACTATACACTGTTCACCGCAGAGAGAACAAGAAGCTTGAGGACGTATTCATCGAGCTTACAGGAGGAAAGGAAGGGGGCGTACAGATTGGCTAGATTTTTCAGACTTGTGAAAAACGAGTACATAAAGGTTTTCAAAAAGCTATCAACAAAAATAATGATCGTGCTTATAATAATATGTGCGCTTGGACTTTCAGGCATTGCACTTTTTGCAAAGCACAATATGGAGAGCAATAACTATTCAAGCTATGACGCAACTGGTGATTATCAGCAAACCATAGATTGGCTCAAAGACACAAACGGCGACCCTAACGAGATCGCAATGTGGCAGTATCTAATCGACAACGATATCGACAGCGATGATTGGAGATATGATGTACTGTCAGCCATATTCGCAGACGGCACCGGTGATATGTCAGGGATAAAGAAGTATCTTGACGACAACGATTGGCGTGGCTTCTGTCAATACAGGCTGGATAATGACATACTCACAGAGGGCGAAAAGTGGGAATATCAATACAGATTGGACAAGGATATTTCCTTTG
>OHZI01000543.1_pt1 | contig 11164 bp, 8 predicted proteins | sample 1580511 | NCBI WGS metagenome assembly OHZI01 (sample SAMEA3882508, study PRJEB24775) | human gut metagenome | biome: human-associated habitat; feature: intestine environment; material: feces | place: Netherlands | collected 2009/2010
GCCTCTGTCAGCGTGGTCTTGCCGTGGTCAACGTGGCCGATTGTACCAATATTGACGTGGGGCTTAGTTCTGTTGTATACCTGCTTAGCCATTTTACTAATGCTCCTTGTTGTATTAATAATCTTAGTGCTTTGAACAACCCTCGTTGTTCCGGTGCAAACAATTTCTTTAATCGTTTGCGTTTCGTTATTTTATCAGCCGGATATAATCCGGCCGAATATATTACTTTTTACCTACTACCTTTTCAGCGATAGACTTCGGAACGGGCTCGTAGTGGTCAACCTGCATCGTGAACTGACCTCTGCCCTGAGTCTTACTTCTCAGGTCTGTAGCATAGCCGAACATCTCTGCCAGCGGAACCATAGCTATCATTTCTTTCTTAATCATGCAATCACCTCTTGTTGTAGTTATGGTAACTATTCGTCAGTCTGCTGTTTCGCGAGGCACTGAACAGTTACAGGTTATGATTATTTAATTATAACACACTTTTATCTGTTAGTGAACATTATTTACAATTTTTGTTTCTCATTTTTTGTTTTTTTATGATTTTTGCACACGTTTTTTATTGAGTCTGTATTTCCACCGATATATTATTAGGCATTTTTCATATATCCAATGTCGTTTTTTGTAATTTTTTATCAACCAAAAGAAGTCCTTTTCATTTTAAGGCACAGGGAGTATAATAAACAGACAGATAAAACAGTTCCAGTAACTATGCGAATATGTTACAGTTACCGGATTTATAAAGATTTGTAAATAATTAATCAAGGAGAACATACTATGTATCAGATAGATTTTCACAAACCACTTCATATACATTTTATCGGTATCGGCGGCATCAGCATGAGCGGACTGGCCGAGATTCTTCTCGGCGAGGATTTTGTCATTTCCGGTTCCGATTCCAAATCCAGTCCTCTTACGCAGGCACTGGAGAAAAAGGGAGCCACCATCTATTACGGACAGCGTGCCACAAACATTACCGATGACGTAGATGTTGTGGTATATACCGCAGCTATCCATCCTGACAACCCGGAATTTGCCTGTGCAAAGGAAAAAGGACTTCCAATGCTCACACGTGCAGAGCTTCTCGGACAGATTATGAGGAATTATGACACTCCTGTTGCCATTTCCGGAACTCATGGAAAAACAACCACAACATCTATGGTATCTCACATTCTTCTTGCAGGAGACTGTGACCCGACCATCAGTGTGGGAGGTATTCTTCCTGCTATCGGCGGAAACATCCGCGTAGGCAATTCTGAGACTTTTGTCACAGAAGCCTGCGAATACACAAACAGCTTTCTGAGCTTTTTCCCGAAGATCAGTATTATCCTGAATATGGATGCAGACCATCTGGATTTCTTTAAGGATATTGACGATATCCGTCATTCCTTCCGCCGCTTTGCAGAGCTTCTTCCTGCTGACGGTACACTGATCATCAATGCAGATACTCCGAAATATGAAGATATCATCCGGGATCTTCCATGTAATGTGATCACTTATGGTCTGGAACATGATGCAGATTATCAGGCAGCAGATATCACTTATGACAAATATGGACATGCTTCCTTCTCTGTTCTGCGCAATGGCGTTAAGGTTGGCAGCTATTATCTGAAAGTGCCGGGCATCCACAATGTTTCCAATGCACTGGCAGCAATTGCCCTCGGTCATCTTCTTGGTCTTTCCGAAGAAGTGATCATCAAGGGACTTGGAAGCTTCACAGGTACAGACCGCCGTTTCCAGTATAAAGGAGAGGTTGCAGGGGTTACGATCGTAGACGATTATGCACATCATCCTACAGAGATTGAAGCAACTCTTCATGCCGCACACAATTATCCCCATAAGAAATTATGGTGTGTATTCCAGCCACATACATATACCCGTACCAAAGCTCTGCTTCCGGAATTTGCCAAAGCACTCAGCCTGGCAGATCATGTGGTAGTTGCAGATATTTATGCTGCAAGAGAAACCGATACTCTGGGAATTTCTTCAGAGGATCTGCAGAAGCGTATCCAGGAACTTGGAACGCCATGCGAATATTTCCCGACCTTTGATGAGATTGAGAATTATCTTCTCGCAAACTGCCAGGAGGGAGATCTGCTCATCACCATGGGAGCCGGAGATGTTGTAAATATCGGGGAGCATCTGCTGGGTAAATAATGTTTCTGCCTGACATAAATATCAGCAATTTACACAGGACAATTCGGAAAATAATTTTTCAGAATTGTCCTGTTTTTTACAACCGCCCAACTTATAGCACTTATAGCAATAGAAAATACTGAACACTTGTGTCTCTGTCGACAATTTCCATTAAAAAGTTATAAACATTTTATCCCCCTCAGTTCTTCCTTTATTTATAACAGTTCAGATCACTTATCCACATTTTCCACATCGTTATACACATTTTCATCTGCCTGCATATGTGGATGTATATGTGCATAAATCACTTAACATAATTCGACATTATTCGTCCCCGTAATACTCCGTTTTTCCCTGAAATTCAACATTTTTCAGGTTTCCAATAATATATACCATATTTCACCTTTCCACATTATCCACATTATCCACATTCAAATGTGGATGAAATCTTCGACAAAAATCCCCTATTCTCTTTTAAAAAATGTTGTGCTATAATTCATAGATATCAAGTCAGAGGAAAAATATCTTTTTTTACTCTGACATCTTATTATTATGAGAATTGTGGGAGCTGCTTTGCAGCGGAGCAATTCGTGGATATCAGGTTAGGGGCAAAATACCTTTTGACCCTAACATCTTATTATTATGAAAGAGAGTGGAAATTCATGGCTATGATCACTTTACAGAATTCCCGCAATGCGGAAGTAACTGTATTAACCAACAATTTCATAGACAACTATATGCCTGGGGCCAATGGAGAATTTGTGAAAGTATATATCTATCTTCTGAGGCTTCTTTCTGACACCTCTGTACCCTTCAGTCTGGAGCAGATGGCTGATCATTTCTTCTGTACAGAACGTGACATTATCCGCGCTCTGAAATACTGGGAGAAAGAAAAACTCCTTACTTTAACCTACAGAAATAACGAAGATATAGCAGATATCATATTGAATGTACCACCTGTAAAATCTGCTGCTTCCGACACAACTGTTTCGGCAGCCCCTGTCACAAAAACAGAACCCCAGACTTCTTCTGCGCCGGCACAGCCTGTGAAGCAGACCACCAGATCAGCCACTGCACTGTCTCCTGACCGTGTAAAAGAATTAAAGCAAAATGATGAGATCGTACAGCTCCTCTATATCGCAGAACAGTATCTCGGCAAAACGCTCACTCCTACCGAGATGAAAAAGATCCTGTTTTTCTATGATGAGCTGAAATTCTCGCCTGATCTGATCGAGTACCTGATCGAATACAGTGTCAGCCGCGGGCATAAGAGTATGCGTTACATAGAAACCGTTGCTCTTGCCTGGGCAGATGAGGGAATCACCACTGTCACCATGGCAAAAGAGGCAAATTCCCGTTATGCCAAAGAATACTTTACTATTTTTAAATCAATGGGAATCAGCGGACGAAATCCGGTAGATACAGAGATTTCTCTTATGAACACCTGGCTGAATGATTATGGTTTTACCATGGATATCATCCAGGAAGCCTGCAGCCGTACAGTTCTCTCTACCGGACAGCCAAGTTTCCAGTATGCAGATAAAATCCTTTCCGGATGGAAAGATAAAAATGTCCGTACACTTGCAGATGTCCGGCTCCTCGATGCTCAGCATCAGCGCCAGAAGCTGGAAAAGAATACCCAGCGAAAAGCAGCTTCCAAACCGGCTGCATCAAACCGGTTTAACAATTTCCATCAGCGACAGTACGACTTTAACGAATATGAAAAGAAATTGCTGAATCAGTAACGGCAGTGACATAATCGTCTGAAAGTCACTGAACAGCTACAAAAAAACAAACGAAAGGGTGTGAAGTCATGCCTTTACAGAATTATCAGTATGATACGATCATGCGGGAATACAGCAAGACCCAGTCTCAGAACAGACGTATTCTGGAGGAGCGTACTCAGGAGATTTATAAAAAAATCCCGCGCATCCACGAAATAGATGAAGAGGTTGCCACCTTAAGCGCCAAAAAAGCAAGAGCACTCTTAAGCGGAGAATCATCAGGTCTTGAGGACCTTAAAGCTGCAATCTCTCTTCTGTCCCAGGAGCGCAATGCCCTGCTGGTATGTAACTCATATCCGGAGAATTATCTGGAACTCCCATATAAGTGTCCGGTCTGTCAGGATACCGGTTACGTCGGAAGCCAAAAATGTACCTGTTTTAAGAAAGCAGAGATAGAATTGCTCTATACGCAGTCCAATTTAAAAGAAATTCTCAAAAAAGAAAACTTTGACCACTTTTCTTTTGATTATTATTCTGATACAATGAAGAACGAAGCTACCGGACTGACAGAAAGAGAGACGGCCCGGAGAGCTTATGATATTGCCAGAGGTTTTGTGAGAAATTTTGACAGTTCCTTTGAGAATCTGTTTCTTTACGGTGATACCGGTGTGGGTAAGACTTTTCTTTCTCACTGTATTGCTCATGATCTTCTGGAATCAGCACATTGCGTTATGTACTTTTCCGCATTTGATCTGTTTGAACTGCTGGCAGACTCCAAATTCTCCAGAGATAAAACAGAAGGACAGGAATTTGTATTTGACAGCGATCTGCTGATCATCGACGACCTGGGAACTGAACTTACAAACAGCTTTGTCTCTTCCCAGTTGTTTTTGTGCATAAATGAACGCATCATGCGCAGGAAGTCTACGATCATATCAACAAATCTGAAACTGGAAAATTTCTCGGATACTTATTCCGAACGAACCTTTTCGAGAATCGCCAGCAACTACCGTATGGTGAAGCTGGAAGGAAAGGATATCCGTATACAGAAAATTTTTTTAGGAGGAAAATAAAACATGGCACAGGCAACAACTAAAGATTTAACTACACTTCCGGTGGGCAGACTTGGTCTGATTCCTCTGATCAGCTGTAAGGATCTGGGTGAAAAAGTAAATGAATGGCTGATACAGTGGCGTAAAGAGCGCAGCCACGAAGAGCTTGATTCTTTTGCATTTGAGGGTTATCAGAGAGAGTCCTATCTGATACCGGTCCAGACAGCACGTTTCGGTTCCGGTGAGGCGAAATGTACGATCATGGAATCTGTACGTGGTGACGATATCTATCTGATGGTTGATGTATGTAACTACAGTCTTACCTACAGCATCGGACCATACGAGAATCTTATGTCTCCTGATGACCATTTTCAGGATCTGAAACGTGTGATCGGCGCAATCGGCGGCAAAGCCCGCAGAGTAAACGTGATCATGCCTTATCTGTACGAAAGCCGCCAGAATATCCGCAGCGGCAGAGAATCCCTGGACTGTGCAACAGCACTTCAGGAGCTTGTAAGTATGGGTGTGGAAAACATCATCACTTTTGACGCACATGACGCGCGCGTGCAGAATGCAACACCTCTGCATGGATTTGAGACTATACAGCCATCCTATCAGTTTATCAAAGCTCTTCTCAATCATGAGAAAGGACTTCACATCGACAACGATCATTTCATGATCATCAGCCCTGATGAGGGAAGCATGAACCGCGCAATCTATCTTGCCAATATCCTTGGTGTTGATATGGGTATGTATTACAAACGTCTGGATTACTCCAAGAGAATCAATGGACGTCACCCAATCGCAGCTTACGAATTCCTCGGTCCAAACCTTAAGGGCAAAGATATGATCCTGATCGATGATATGATTTCTTCCGGTGATACAGTTCTTAAGATTTCTTCTCTCCTCAAGGAAAGAGGAGCAGGCAGAATTTATATCTGCTCTACTTTCGGACTGTTTACAAACGGACTCGAGAAATTTGATGAGGCTCATAAGGCAGGAGTGTTTGACAAACTGCTCACTACAAACCTGATCTATCAGTCTCCTGAGCTTCTTGCAAAAGATTACTACATTTCCTGTGATATGAGTAAATATATCGCCCTGATCATTGATACTCTTAATCATGATCAGTCCGTAAGCTATCTGCTCAACCCGGTTGACAGGATCAACCGCTGCGTAAGCAATTATATGGCTCAGTATGATGAGAAATAAATAACTTCTGTAAAATTTATAAAAAGAGATTTCATGTTCTGTTCCGGCTGTTTCATCCGAAATTCCTGCAGTACATGAAATCTCTCTTTTTGTTATATATAATGCAATCCACTCTTCTATGCGGCCCTACACTGAATAACTGCTTCGCAGTCTGGTTAAAAATTCAGGAAATAATTTGCTTCCCATAAGGGATTCCCTCTCTGTCCAGAAGTTCCATCTCGCGTTTACTGCAGGTACTGATGATAACCTGCTTTTTCTCCTTATACATCCATTCAAGAACTGCCTCAAGATCTTCTTCCTCATACATCCCAAAGATATCATCCAGTATCACCGGCAGACTTTCTTCCTGACACAGAAGCTCTCCTGCAGCCATGCGCATGGCAAAATAAATCAGCTCCAGAGTGCCGCGGCTGAGACATTCCAGTGCTTCCGCTCCGTTCCCGGTAGTTACTGTCATGTGGGATGCCGCATCCATCTGTACGTCCTGATATTCACCATCTGTAATCTCACTCAAAATCTGAGAAGTACGTATCTGCAGCTTTCGTCCCACCTGAAGATGAATATTTCCTGACATTCTCTCTATGGTTTCCATCGCCATATTCAGAGCCTGTACTTCCCGCTCTTCCGATGTAAGCAGAAAAGAATTTTCTTCGTATTCCCGGTATTCTTCCTTAAGGTTACAAAGTTCTGTTTCTTTCTCATCATAGTCCTGTCTGAGATTTTCTTTACTGCATCTGAGTTTCTCCTGCCTGGATACCCAACGTTTCTTCATCCGTATTCTCTTCTGAAATTCCCTTGCATACTTCAGCTGCTGTTTTCCACAAAATCCCACCAACGCAGCTGCAATAACCGCTACGATCAGACTTACCGAAACACTGTCCGCTATAATCGCAGTCAGAATCAATCCAAAGATGCCGGCAGCGGCCGATATCAGCATTCCCATTGCAAAGCTGTTTCTTTTTGCCTTTGCCTGTGCCATTCTCTCATCCAGAATAACCGCACCATTTTCATCTCCGGGATGCATCCGTAACGACTCCTCTTTCTCATTAATCTGATCCAGCTTTCCATTCAGATCATTCAGATCACTTATGATATCATCCATCCTGGTCAGAAGTTTCTGCCTCTCCTGTTCTGTCTCTTTCTGTTTTCTGTCTGCCTGTACCAGATAACCCTTTCTGGACATCTTGAGCATCTGCATGGCCCGTCCCAAATCCATGGAGCTGTCTGCAGTTCCCTGATAGCCGGTCATAAATTTTTGCAGCTCCCGAGCCAGATCCTGTTCTGTCGGACTCTTTAACTTCGCAGCAAAAACTGCATTATCGTAGATTGCTTCACTGATATCTCCGAGAAACATATTTTTAATATACGTATGTACTATCGCTCTTTCGCTTTCATTCTCTCCATACAGAACGTTAATTCCCGGAGAAAACTCTAAAGTTTTATCATGGATTTCTCCAGAGTTTTTAATATTTAACTGTCTGATAATCATATTCTGTCTGTCACCTGCTTGTTTCCAGTAAAGCCTGAAGACCATAATATAATGCCTTCTCCTCCACTGCATTTCTGTCTTTTTCAAGAAAATAACTGATATAGTCACCAATCAGTGTTCCACTATATTTTTTTTGAAGTGCTTCCAGATCATAGGAAGGCTTTGATTCATTCAGAACCTCTGTTACGTAGCCAAAAGACTTCAGTCTCTCGGGAAGCAGCAGAAGCTCCGGTGCCCTGGTTCCCTGGATCACGATCCTGTAGATATTCATGCGTCCTTTATTCGCCAGATCCGCCTTCAGCATATCTTCCAGAGATGCCTGTGTAGAATCTTCACGCAGCATCAGAAGAATCTGCTCATAGGAACGGCAGGCAAAAGGAACAAAATTTGTCTTAAGCCTTCCGTTTTCCAGATGTCCTTCTATGTATCCATGATCACCCAGATCATTTCTGTCAACAGGCTCCAACGCACCTGCATAAGCTGCATTATCCCGGATCAGAATCTGGGGTTTATGAATATGTCCTAATGCAATATAATCAAATCCTGACGCAGCAATTGATTTGATATTCATGGGGATATGCTTCGCATCTCCACCATGAGCCAGTAAAATGTGAACCCCCTCTCCCTCTGCAGGATGTATAGAATCATACAGAGGATTCTCTATTTCCTGATGTTCATAGCTCAGTCCATATACATAAACATCCAGTTTCTCATCTTTCACACAGGTAAGCTGTTCATTCTTAAAAAATGTCACATTCTTTTCCCACTGAAAATCCCGGTAAAAAGAATCAGCCTTAATATAGTCATGATTTCCTGCCATCAGATAAACCCGGGTATCCGGGATGGTGGAAAACAGGTTATTTACTTCTTTCAGTTCCCGTAGAAGAGGCTGGCGGTGGAACAAATCTCCTGCTATAAATAACAAATCCACCGGATTCTCGCGGATACCCGCAATAACCCGGCGGAAAGTTTCCCAGATTTCTTCCTCCCGCCTGCTGCTCCATGGACAGCCCCTGTCAGGAACTGCACCAAGGTGTACATCTGCAAGATGAATAAATCTCATGCCAATCTCTCTTTCTATAACATTTTTGATATCTGCGGATTGCTCTGCAGCTTCAATGCTCCCACAATACTGATATCAGTCAAATTATAAATCACAGTTTTTAACAGTTCTTGGGAATGGAATTACGTCGCGGATGTTGCCCATGCCGGTAAGGTACATTACGCAACGTTCAAATCCAAGACCAAATCCTGAATGGCGTGTGGAACCATATTTACGAAGATCAAGATAGAAGTCATAATCCTCTTTCTTAAGTCCCAGCTCGTCCATACGTTTCTCAAGTTTCTCAATGTCATCCTCTCTCTGGCTTCCACCGATGATCTCACCGATTCCAGGCACCAGACAGTCCATAGCTGCAACAGTCTTGTTATCCTCATTCATCTTCATGTAGAAAGCTTTGATCTCTTTCGGATAATCTGTTACAAATACAGGTTTCTTAAAGATTTCTTCTGTAAGATAACGTTCATGCTCTGTCTGCAGATCGCATCCCCAGAATACTTTGTAGTCAAATTTATCGTTGTTCTTCTCCAGAAGCTCTACTGCTTCTGTGTAAGTAACATGACCAAACTCAGAATTGATCACATGGTTCAGTCTGTCCAGAAGTCCCTTATCAACAAAAGAATTGAAGAAATTCATCTCTTCCGGTGCATTCTCCAGTACATAACGGATCACATATTTCAGCATTGCCTCTGCAAGATCCATGTTGTCATTTAAATCTGCAAATGCGCATTCCGGCTCGATCATCCAGAACTCTGCCGCATGGCGGGTTGTGTTGGAATTCTCAGCGCGGAAGGTTGGTCCGAAAGTATAAACATTGCGGAATGCCTGTGCAAAAGTCTCGCAGTTTAACTGTCCGCTTACTGTCAGATTAGTTTCTTTTCCGAAGAAATCCTGAGAGTAATCTACAGCACCCTTGTCATCTGTCGGAACGTTGTTCATATCCAGAGTAGTTACCTGGAACATCTCACCTGCACCTTCACAGTCGCTTCCTGTGATCAGCGGAGTATGCACATAAACAAATCCCTGCTCCTGGAAGAAACGGTGAATCGCATAGGCACACAGAGAACGTACACGAAATACTGCCTGGAATGTGTTTGTTCTCGGACGGAGATGTGTGATGGTTCTTAAGTATTCAAGACTGTGGCGTTTCTTCTGAAGCGGATAATCAGGTGCAGAATTACCCTCTACTGTAACTTCTGCTGCCTGGATCTCAAATGGCTGTTTTGCCTGTGGAGTTGCTACCAGTGTACCTTTGACAATGATCGCTGCACCTACGTTTAATTTGCTGATCTCAGCAAAATTCTCCATTGTATCGTGATAAACTACCTGAAGAGTCTCAAAGAAGCTTCCGTCGTGAAGCACGATAAATCCAAATGTCTTGGAGTCACGTACGCTTCGTACCCATCCACCTACTGTAACCTCTTTATCCAGGTATTTTTCTCTCTCTTTGTAAATCTCTTTTACTGTTGTTAACTTCATATCTATGTTTCCTCTTTCTCCTCATCGTTCTGGTCTTACACAAAAAGACGAAACGCTGTTTCAGATAACAGCCGTCTCGCCTTTTAGTATAGACTATTCCCTGTTTTCACGCAAGGAGTAATCTGGTATTTAACTATGTTTTTTCTTTTGTCAGGTGTAGCAAAATCATGCTCTCTGCCATTTGGTCAGGCAGGCACTCTCAATGAATCCATACATTTTGCAAAAATACGCTTATATGTCCTTGTAGTATAGTGAAGCCCGTCATCTACCGTACCGGTTCCGTAATGATCACTGGCAAAGCTGTATCCTGTTGATTTCAGATAAGAATACATATCAATATAAGTATAAGCAGAAGACAGATTTGCTTTCATATACTGATTGAATGATCTGACTGCCGCCTCACTTCTGTCCGCTCTTCCCGCATTGGGAAGCATCAGACGATTCACCGGATTTACAGACATGAAGTACAGTTCACATCCTTTGCTTTTAAGCTGTGGTGCAATCCAGTTATAATACTCCGCATAATCTGCAGATTTTGACAAGTCGTTTACTCCAAAATTAAAGATCACTGCGGTTTTCTTTGAAAGAATACTGTTGGAATCGTGCTGTACTATGGAATAAAGCTGAGCCCATCCTGTAGTGGTAAACCAGTCCAGTCCCTTTCCTGCCGAGCAGACAAACTTCACATTTTTAGTCGCAGATTCTCCCATTCCTGTCAGAACATTTTCCATAAATTCCGTACGGGAATCACCTACAAAAATCACCTGTTTATATTTATAGATATCTACCTGCGGAAGCTGATCCTCTGTAAGGTCTGTTTCCGTTGTTCTGTTAAATACCACTGCATAGAGATCCACATTTCCATTTACCGTGATTTTTTCTTCTGCCTCATACTGCGGAGAAACACTCTGCATCGGTTTTGTGGACCACCCCATAAAAGTATAACCTTCTGCATCCCTTACGCCCGGAAGAGAATAAGAACTTCCTTTTGCCAGAGTCGTTTTCTGCC
>OHZI01000558.1_pt1 | contig 10964 bp, 9 predicted proteins | sample 1580511 | NCBI WGS metagenome assembly OHZI01 (sample SAMEA3882508, study PRJEB24775) | human gut metagenome | biome: human-associated habitat; feature: intestine environment; material: feces | place: Netherlands | collected 2009/2010
AGCCAGTGCTGCGGCAAAGGGCCAGTTATTGCCTCTTGTCATCTGCTCCTGGATCAGGCTTCCCACAAGTACGATCTTGTTTCCGCCCAGGATATCCGCAATAAAAAACAGACCCATAGACGGAATAAAGGTAAGTATCACTCCGGAAAGAAGTCCCGGCAAAGTCAGCTTAAAGGTGACGCTCCAGAAAGCCTTCCATCTGCTGGCTCCAAGGTCTCTGGCAGCTTCCACAAGGGACCAGTCCAGCTTTTCCGCACTGGAATATACGGACAGTGCCATAAACGGCAGCAATACATAGATCATACCGATCACGATCGCAGGATAGCTGTACAGGATTTTTAAGGGCTCCTGGATGATGCCAAGCTTCATCAGCAGATAATTCAGAAGGCCCTTTTTCTGGAGAATGATGATCCAGCCATAAAGACGGATCAGGGAATTCACCCAGAAAGGCAGCATCAAGAAAAGCATGGCCAGCTTCTTTTTGCCCACGGAAAGCTTTGCCATAAAGTATCCGAAGGGGTAGCCCACCAGACAGATGATCAAAGTGCTGGTGAGCGCAAGGCGGAAGGATCCCGTAAAGGTCTGCAGGTATACAGGCTCCAGGATCTGCTTGTAATTATCCAGAGTAAATTTCCAATTCACACCGTAGCCGCCGTCTGCTGTGGAAAAGCTCAGTGCAACTACATACAGAAGAGGCAGTGCAACGAAGATCAGTGTAAAAAGATACAGCGGCAGGATCATCCATACGGAGCCTGCTCTGTGCTTACGCATGGGTACCTCCTGCACAGGGACCTGACTGATCCGGCAATACTTCTTCTGATCTTTCTTCCCGATCTACCAGCACTGCATCTGTAGGAAGAAAACAGCAGCGCACCTTTTCTCCTACACTGACATTTGTATCAATGCCGTAACGGCTTGCCACGATTTCCTGACCTTCCGAAGTTTTCAAAACAACACGGAGCTGGCCGCCGGCGAAGGTTTTTTCAATAACTTCGGCGGTTAAGCCATCGCAGCTGTCATCTGTGTTTTTTTCTGCGGGCTCCTGTACACTCTTTTTTGTGTTTTCTGATGTGCAATTCGGCGTGCTTTGTTGTGCATTTTTTTTATTTTCCTCAAACCGGATATTTTCGCTTCTTACTGCGATGGTAACCTTTTCTCCTTTTTGTGGGAAATATCCTCTGTCAGATGTAGCTACGGTGTCCATTGATACTTTTACTTTTCCGGCATCAGTTCTTACGGTGATCTGAGCGGAAGTACCGTCAATCTCCTCTTCCGCAATGCTTTCCACAATACCGGTCAGGATATTGGCATTTCCAACAAAAGTTGCCACATAGCTGGTCTTCGGATGATTATAGATCTCATCCGGCGTCCCAATCTGCTCAAAGCGACCGTGGTTCATCACAGCGATCGTATCAGACATGTTGATGGCTTCTTCCTGATCGTGAGTGATATAGATAAAGGTGATCCCCAGCTTCTTCTGCAGGCGCTTCAGCTCGTGCTGCATGGCACGCCTCAGCTGCAGATCCAGCGCACCAAGGGGTTCGTCCAGAAGAAGTACCTCCGGATTGTTCACAAGTGCTCTGGCTATGGCCACACGCTGGCGCTGACCGCCGGAAAGCTCTGACGGCTTACGCCTCTCAAAGCCCGGAAGCTGGACAAGATCCAGCATTTCTTTGACTCTTCTGCTGATCTCCGCTTTCGATGTTTTTTTCAATTTCAGCCCATATCCAATGTTATCTGCTACATTCATATGGGGAAAAAGTGCATAATTCTGGAACACTGTGTTCACATTGCGCTGATTCGGTTCCAGGGATGTCACATCCTTTCCATCCAGAAAAACCTGTCCGGAATCTGGCTGTTCCAGGCCTGCAATGATCCGCAGTGTGGTGGTTTTTCCACAGCCGGAAGACCCCAGCAGAGTGACAAATTCTCCTTTTTTTGCTGTAAGACAGATGCTTTCCAGGACGTCCTCACCTTCCTGGAAGCTCTTTTTTATGTTTTTCAGTTCTAATGAAATTTCGGACATTTAGTTCTCCTTTTATTTATTATGATACAGATATCCGTACCCCGCAGGGAACCTCCCTGATTCGGTTAATTACTCATTCTCATGAAAATTATCCTTTATATACTGACAATAAGTTTCTTTATTAAATACCGGTTTAAATTCCTGGCAGATTTTTTTTGCTTCTTTTGCCTGATCACAGAGAAGACGATACGTAGTCAGTGCCAGAAGCTTGGCTGGTTTGATATATGCCAGTTCTTCATCCATGATCTTAAAATCTGCTCCGTGAAGTTTTCCCGCAAATCCTCCGAATGTAAAATTCAGCACTGGAAACAGATGGGTCAGGTCTCCTACGTCGGTACAGGCGTTGTTAAAATCTGCCGGCTTTGAACATCGGTATGAAGCATCCAGAAGCTTTACGGAGTCTTCCATCACTTTATCCACACCTCTGTGCAGGATCGGCATATATCCCTGAAGCGGTTCTCTTTCGATCGTACCACCGAATGCATAGGCAGCTCCGTCATAGGCACGGTCCATTTTTTCCTGTGTTGCCCGGATCGCATCCAGAGACGCTGCACGGACTTTTGTTTCTATCACCGCTTCGTCTGGAACTGCATTGATCACATCTCCCGCTTTTCGGATCACGTTGTGAAGACGCACATGGTCTTCCTCCCGGAAGGTTTCCCGCATCAGTCCCATCATCTGGATGGCACTGGAAGTAATACTTAATGCATTGACACCATCCCATGGATCAATGGCTGCATGTGCGGCTTTTCCTCTTACTGTCACTCGTTCTGCGGAAAATCCATTGCAGGCCGCATTCCCCAGGTAGAAGTCTTCCTCCACCTGCATCATGTGCACATGAGTTGTCAGAATAATGTCAGAATGGTCAAATTCTCCAAGACGGATCAGTTCGCTTTTTCCGGATGCAGGAAAGCCGATTCCCTCTTTACGAAGCCGTGCACGTTTATCTGCATCAATGTATTCTTCCGCCGGAACGGCAAAAAAAGATACGGACCCAGACAGAGAGGCTTGAACCTCCTCATTGGTCAGTGCCAATGCTGCGCCGATCATGGCTGCAATCTGTGCGTGGTGTCCGCATGCATGTGCTGTCCCATTAACGGGATCAGCCATCGGATGCGACTTACATCCGATGGCGTCAAGTTCTCCGATAATCGTAACGTTCGGTCCGTCCTGTTCCATCCACTCAGCGCGAACCCCTGTGCGTGCAAGTCCTCCATGCACACGAAGTCCCAGGCCACGCAAAAAAGCCGCTACGTGTGCGGCTGTTCTCTCCTCATAAAACCCTGGTTCCGGATGGCTCTGGATATCCTTCGCAAAGGCTATGATCTCATCTCTGTGTTCATCTATAGTCTGAATGATCTTTTCTTCAATATGATTCATGTCTTATAACCTCCATTTTCCGCAGGTTAAGCTATATGATATCATAAAACAGTTGATTTGGAAATAGATATTTTCTGGAGATATTTCGCTACTCCGTCGTTTTCATTGGAACCGATGATCCCGGTTGCCACAGCTTTCAGTTCACTCACTGCATTTTCCACTGCATAGGCTTCATCCGCTATTTTAAACATATCAATATCATTTTTTCCATCACCAAATACAACTAACCTGTCACATGCCAATTTTTGTTTTAACTGCAAAGCCGCCTGCGCTTTGGATGCTTTTTGTGGCATGATCTCCAGCCACTGCTCTCCTGTGTAGATATCCTTCTGATAAACAACATGATATTTATTTTTATATTTATGTTGACACTCCCCACAGCTAAAGCAGGGGGATTCTTGCTTCTCCCACTACTGCATTGGCAAACACCTTACGGTACTGCAATGTCTTACACAGTGTCCACAAGCTATATTTATACTGTTCCCGTATGCCCTACGGTACAGTTTTTATCTTTATGCAGACTGCATCTGCAGTCCTTTTTTCAGAATATTGATACTTGCATTCGTATCCCGGTCATGAACCGCATGGCATTTGGGACACTCCCAGATACGAATGCCCAGATTTTTTATCCGTGGATTTCTGTAGCCACAACAGCTGCAGGTCTGACTGCTCGGATACATCGTTGGTACTCTGTGAATTTCATTTCCATACCAGCCAGCTTTATATTCCAGCATTTCAAAAAATTTTGCCCAGGAAACACTCGCTATCGATTTTGACAGTTTATGATTCCGGATCATCCCCTTAACATTCAGATCTTCAATACAGATGGTTTGGTTTTCACGCACCAGCATCGTTGACTGTTTCTGCAGGAAATCATTCCGCTGATTGGTTACTTTCTCATACACTCTTGCCACCCTGATCCGCTGCTTCTCGCGGTTATGGGAATCTTTTTGTTTTCGGGAAAGCCTGCGCTGTTCTCTTATGAGTTTTCGCATTGAGCGTTCCAGATATCTGGGATTTGATACCGTATTTCCATTACTGTCGGAGTAGAACGCTTTGATCCCGACATCAATCCCTATCGTTCCGCCAGCATTTGAGCGTGGTTCCGGTTCAAAATCAACATTTAAAACCGCAAAATATTTTCCAGCCGGTGTGTGCTCAATGATCACGTGATTAATCTTTTCCACTTCCATCGACTGCCGTATTTTAACAAATCCAAGTTTCGGAAGTTTGATATATCTTCCCACAATACGAATATTATCTTTTTGATTTACCGTTCTGTATGACTGGAACCGGTTATGTTTACTTTTGAAGGTTGGATAGGAAGCCCGTTTCTCAAAGAAATTCACAAATCCCCGGTCGAGATCCCGCAAAGACTGCTGTAATGCAATGGAATCTGCTGCTTTCAGAAAGGCAAACTCCTCTTGCTTTTTCAGTTCAGTCAGCATGGCGGAAGTCTGGGAATAGCCGATCTTTTCCCCATTTTCATAGCCTTCCTTACGCATGGCAAGTCCCCGGTTGTAGATGAACCGGCAGCATCCCAGGGTCTGATGGATGAAGTTTTTCTGTTCTCTGTTCGGGTAGATCCTAAATTTAATTCCTTTTTGCATTATCCCATCTTATCCTTTTGTCTCTGCGATGTTTTCTGGTTTTCAATATACTGTTTTACTGTTTCCAGCGGAGCACCGCCCACCGTCGATACAAAATAGCTGTTTGTCCAGAGAGTCGGCATTTTCGTTTTAAGATAGGGAAATTCCTGTCTTAAAATTCTGGACGTATAGCCTTTAAATGACTTTACAGCTTTGTGGATGCCAAACTGAGGATCTACTTCCAAAAGCATATGAACATGGTCTGGCATGATCTCCATCTCCAGAATGTCTACAGAAAGATTTGCAGCATACTCTGTGAGCAGCTCCTTCAGCCGGACGTCCACACCGTTAATTAATACTTTTCGTCTATACTTTGGACACCATACTACATGGTATTTACAGGAATAGACGACATTGTTGTTTGATTTATATGTTGTGTTCATATTTATATTATACTATGGTTTATTAGTTAATACAATTACTATTTTGTCCATCTTCAATTACTTGCATAAATTCGATGGACGCGTCTTATATCCCCATAGCGGAAGCAAGGAGTTTTACGACGCATTGGATAAAACACTTTCTCGGATGCACGAATATCACGGATTCTCTCCAACAATTCCTTGAAATATCCACCGCCACCTAGATTTTTCAAACGATCATCATCTAAAGCAAAACCTTTTCTCATGTATTCTTTTAAAATCCCAGTTGCCCAAATTCTGAACTGTGTTCCCTGTTTTGATTTTACACGATAGCCAACAGAAATAATAACATCAAGATTGTAATAGTCTACATTGTAAACTTTTCCATCAGAAGCAGTTGTTGCAAATTTTGCAACAACTGAATCCCGCTGTAATTCACCTTCTATAAATATATTTTTAATATGTCTGGAAATGGTTGATTTATCTCTCTGAAACAATTCTGCCATCTGATCAATGGACAACCAGACGGTATCACCATCAAAAGTAGTTTCAACTTTCGTCAGACCATCCTCTGTCGTATAAATAATCATATCTGCTTTTTCTTTGTCCATAAATTAATTTTCCTCCAAAATCAGATACATTATCAATGTGAACAATTTAAAAAATAGAAATTCAACACAGCCACTATGACAAAATCATTATTCTGCATCTTTACCATTTATAATACGGTAGTAATCATCCATATCCACGCTGAGTTTTACCGTAGTATCTGGTTTTCGGTTGCTCAAGAGGCACACGGTCTCAACATGAACGCCCTGGCAGAACTGATCCACTGCACAGGCGTGGGTCATCTCATATCCCGCCTCATAAAATGCCGGGAGGTCTCTCACAAGACTTGTAACCTTGCAGGAAATGTATACGATCTGGTCTACGCCGTAAGCCAGGATCTTTGGAAGGGCTTTGGGGTGAACGCCATCTCTGGGCGGATCAAGGATGATCATATCCGGTTTCTCCGGCACATCATCCAGAACCTTCAGCACATCCCCGGCAATAAAACGGCAGTTATCAATGCCGTTAAGTGCAGCGTTTTCTCTGGCGGCTTTTACCGCATCTTCCACGATCTCCACGCCGATCACCTCGCTGGCAACAGACGCCGCAAGCTGTGCAATAGTTCCTGTTCCGCTGTAAAGATCAAACACTACCTTATCTCTGGTATCTCCTACATATTCCCGCACTTTGGAGTAAAGGATCTCCGCTGCCAGGGAATTTGGCTGAAAGAAGGAAAAGGTGCTGATCTTAAATTTCAGTCCAAGAAGTTCTTCATAGAAATAATCCTTTCCATAAAGGATCTTCGTCTCGTCGCTCTGTACCACGTCGGATAAAGAATCATTTAAAATGTGCATGATCCCCACGATCTTCCCTTCCAGCGGAAGCGCAAGAAGCTGTTCTTTCAGAGGCTCCAGATCATATTCTTCCTGGGTGGTGGTTACCACATGGACCAGGATCTCACCACTTGTGACGCCTCTTCGAAGAAGAAGATGTCGAAGATACCCCACATGCTGCAGCTTTTTATAGAAGCTGGCATTACGCTCCAGGAAAAACTCCCGCACGCAGACCAGGATCTTCGTCATATCCGGATGGACAAGCTTACAGTCATCCGTATTCAGGATATCGTAAGTGCTTCCCTTCTTGTGAAGTCCAAGGGACAGCGGCCCATCCTTATACTCATCCCCAAAGGAAAACTCCATCTTATTGCGGTACCCGAACTCAATAGGACTGCCGTAGATCCCATCCCAGTGATATAAATGATCTGCAGCCTCAGCTTCTTCCGTCCCATCACCGTTCTTCCCGATCTTAGCCAGACTTTCTTTTACTGCCCCATCCAGAAGTTCTCTCACCTGGCGCTCCTTCATCCCCTTCTGCGCCTCATAGCTCATGGTCTGGTACATGCAGCCGCCGCATGCCGGAAACTCCTGACAGGCAGGTTCTCTTGTTTCCAGGGGAGATTTCTCCAGGACCTCCAGAAGACGTCCTTCCGCCCGGCCGGAACGTTTCTTATTGATCATAAACCGGACTTTCTGTCCCGGAATTCCGTTTTTTACAATTACTTTCTGGTCATCGACCCAAACAAAACCCTTGTTTGGAAATTCCACTTTTTCTATAATACCTTCGTAAATTTCACCTTTTTTCATAAATCCTCTTTCTGTTTTATAACCAGCAGACAATAGTTCGAACATTCAGGATCCTCTTTACTGTCTGCTCATGAACGCCAGCGTTTCACGGTCCGTCTTCAAAAATCAAGCCCCGGTATCGCGCCGGGGCTTCAATTATCCGCTTCTCATATTCATACATAACAGACAGCCATTCTGATCTGTTCAAAACAGCCTCTGCAGTGAAAGTTCTTACTCTTCCTCATCCTCGAAATAATCATCGAAGTCATCATCAAAATCTTCTTCAAAATCTTCCAGGTAATCCGGAGCGAAGAAACGATATACTGCAAATGCGATTCCTGCAACAGCTGCAACTGCGCCGATGATCGCCAGTACCCAAAGGACTGTGTTCTTATCTTTCTCTTCTTCTTTTTTCTTCAGTGTTGCAAGCAGTTCTTCAAGCTTTGTTGTATTTAAATTCATAACACTGCACCATCCTTTCTTTCTGTTCGGCTGTACTGTCTGACAGTAAACCGGCAGCACAGCAAAAATATTCTATCACTGTACCGACCTTTCCTAAGTGTTCTTATTATACCACCATATGTCTGATTTTACCATAACTTACGCAAATTTTAACAGGAACATTCCGGAATAATGTTATTTGCAGCTGCTTCGAAATATTTTCACAAAATATATGCAAAACGGCCATTTCATTTTCAGATCTTCTTCAGTTTGGCAAAACCTGCGAACATTTTTTTCACACCGACTTTGTCAAAATCTACCGTTACCTCGTAATCCCGGCCGCCTTCTACAATATTCTTCACGATACCAACTCCGAATTTCACATGGCGCACGGTATCACCGACTCCGTAATCCAGCTTCGCTGCCTTGGTAACGGTGAAATCCTTCTTCTGAAGGCTTGTTTTTGCCTGGAAATTCATTTTCATCTGGGCATAGGCGCTTTTCGGAGATACGATATCATCTACTCTGGGCTTTTTCTCCTGAATGGTATGTCCAAGATCTACCAGCTCCCGTGGAACCTCCCTTACAAAACGTGACACACGGTTATACTGAGTCTCCCCACGGATCATCCGCTGTTTTGCACAGGTTAAAGTCAGTTCCTTCATGGCACGGGTGATCCCCACATAACAGAGCCTTCGCTCCTCCTCGATATCCGACGGATCACCGGACCAGATGGAAGCATATCCCGGAAAAACACCGTCCTCCATTCCCACGATAAATACATTTGGGAATTCCAGTCCTTTGGCACTGTGAAGGGTCATCAGCAGCACATAATCCTGATCCGGATCAACAGAATCGATATCTGCCACCAGTGCGATCTCCTCCAGAAATGCAGAAAGTGTTGCCGGCTGTCCGGCCTCCTCCATGGCTTCCTGGAAGGATTCTGTCTTGGAGATCAGCTCATCGATATTCTCGATCCTCGCCCCGGATTCCTCCGTTTTTTCTGCTTCCAGCTCTTTCACATAACCGGTCAGTTCGATGACTTCTTCCAGGATTTCACGGACTGTGTATGCCTCAGCCTTACTCTTAAGTCCCTGGATAAAGGACACAAAATCATTGATCTTTCCTGCTGCCCTGCCAATGGACGGTACTTCCTCCACCACGCGGAGCGCATCATAAAAGCTCAGGTTCATCATATCCGCATAGTCCTGGACACGGCCGATGCTGGTGAGTCCGATCCCTCTTTTTGGCACATTTAAGATCCTGCGCACAGCCAGATCATCACTGGCATTGTCAATGGTCTTCAGATAGCTTAACAGATCCTTGATCTCTTTGCGGGCATAAAAATTCACGCCGCCGACAATCTTATAAGGAACATTTGCCAGGAGAAATTTTTCCTCGAAGAGGCGGGACTGGGCATTGGTCCGGTAAAGTACCGCGCAGTCCTTATACTGGAATTTCCCGTTACGCCGGCCCTGGATGATCTCTCCCGCAACATACTCCGCTTCCTCAAATCCGTTGTTAAACTGACGGAAATGTACTTTATCGCCCTCTTCGTTCTCTGTCCAGAGGCGTTTTTCCTTACGCTCCGTATTGTTGGCAATTACCTCGTTGGCTGCGTTCAGGATATTCTGTGTGGAACGGTAATTCTGCTCCAGCCGTACCACCTTCGCCTCAGGGAAAACCTTCTCAAAGCCCAGAATGTTCCCGATATTTGCTCCACGGAAGCGGTAAATAGACTGGTCATCATCGCCAACTACGCAGAGATTCTTGTATTTTTCCGCAAGAAGACTTACGAATTTAAACTGTGCAGTGTTGGTATCCTGATACTCATCGACCATGATATAGCGGAACTGCTCCTGATAATAGTCGAGCACTTCCGGGAACTGCTGGAATAATTTTACGGTCTGTACCAGCAGATCATCGAAGTCCATCGCATTGTTTTTCTTTAACTCTGCCTGATACTCCGCATAAACTGCCGCATACTTCTGCAGCTTCCAGTCGATTCCCGCGTCAATCCGGTACTGGTCCGGCTCAATCATCTCATCCTTTGCGGACGAAATTGCCGCCATGATCGCACGGTCGCGGTACAGTTTCGGATCCATCTGGAGCCGTTTCATGATGTCCTTGATCAGCGATTTCTGGTCATCGGTATCGTAAATTGCAAAATTGTTGGCGTATCCCAGACGTTCAGCATGGCGGCGCAGAATCCGCACGCAGCTGGAATGGAAGGTGCTGACCCAGATCCGCTCCGATCCGTATCCCACGATTTTATCGACACGCTCACGCATTTCTCCGGCGGCCTTGTTCGTAAAGGTGATCGCCATAATATTCCACGGATTGACGCCTTTGTCCCGGATTAGGGAGGCGATGCGGTGCGTCAGTACCCTCGTCTTTCCCGAACCGGCACCTGCAAGGATCAGAAGCGGCCCTTCGGTGTACTCCACAGCTTCCATCTGCATCGGGTTTAATCCTGTTTCTGTCTGATTCATGTTCTTTCTCCTTCATCTGCTTCGAATCTTTTCACATGCATCTCAGTATATAACAAATCCGCCCCGGTTACAAGTAAGAACGAACATACGTTGCATTTTTATCATGGAAACTTTTTTCGCAAAGTCCTTGCTATCTGGTATTAAAAACTATATAATGGGAACAGTGAGGTGATAACAAATGACGATAGACTCAGATAAAATTCTTCATGATTTACTGAATTCACTGGATTCTCTCGAAGGCATCCGCCCGGGGGAAATCCCGAACATTGCTTTATATATGGACCAGGTCACGACCTTTATGGACGCACAGCTCGCTTCTTCGCGCCGCTTCGAGTCCGATAAGGTTCTGACAAAAACAATGATCAACAACTATGCAAAAAACAAGCTGCTCCCGCCGCCGGTCAAAAAGAAATATTCGCCGGAGCACATGATGCTTCTGGTTT
>OHZI01000559.1_pt1 | contig 10961 bp, 9 predicted proteins | sample 1580511 | NCBI WGS metagenome assembly OHZI01 (sample SAMEA3882508, study PRJEB24775) | human gut metagenome | biome: human-associated habitat; feature: intestine environment; material: feces | place: Netherlands | collected 2009/2010
CTTCCTGGCCGTCTCCTGCATCGAGAAGAACGATGTCCGTCCCGGCAGCCCCTTGGATGTGGACATCGACCATTACCAGACGGCCCGCACGTACGATGTCCCCGTGAAAGAAGGTTGCATCACCGTAGTGAAGGCATACGGGGTGACGCTGGCCGAGGCCGAAAGCCCCATGACGATCTGGGTGCCGCGGATGACCCTGACCCGTTCGGACGAGGGGCTGACGACGACGTTCGTCCCGCGCGATGAGTACCCCAATTTCGCAGGCAACAAATCGCAGTTGTTCCAGGTAGTATGTTTCGAGGACTCCAGGCGCGGGGATTACGATTACAACGACCTGGTCATCCATGTGTTGTACCAGACCCGGCAGAATATCTTCGGGTTCGGCGTACAGCCCGTGGCGTTGGGGTCGACGAAATCCATCAAACTGGGATGTGTCGTTTACAAGGGCGGCAAGCGTGTCTTCAAGGGGTTGATCACCCCCGAAGGTGCCGATTGCCGGTCGCAGTATTTCAAGTCGATGGAAGGGACGCTCAACACCTACGACAAGGCCAATATCAAGGTCGGGGAGTACCTGGGATCGACGATCCGCAACTGGGATGTGTCGAAGATCGAAGGGAACGGCCCGATGCGCGTTGAGTGGTATATCGAGGTGGATAACGGCGTGGAACTCTATGCCTTGTCGACTGCCTACCTGAACGATTCGTTCGACAAGGACAAATTGCCCTACGGGCTGGTGATCACCGCCACGGGGACGGAGTATGTCGACGGTTCAACTATCCGCGCGAATCGGTGCATATCAAGGAGGTTTATCCCGAGCTGTGGAACTGGCTGACTACGGACAGCAGCTATGATTTTGCCGATATTTACGATGGCAGAAATGTCCCTGCGAATGCTTGCCCTGCCGCCGACCTGGGGCTGTTCGAAGCCCGGACGATCGACGTCACCAACAGGAAATACCGGGCTGACTGAGCCCGTGCCGATAGCGGCCGAGGCGGGTTGCGGTGCCGTCGCCGATTGAAAAAAGCAACCCTGCGGGGTTGCTTTTTTTATGTGCGGGCTTGTTGTCATGCGCTGCGTGCCCCGGGGATGCCGGATTGTGCGATGCACGGCGTTGAATGCCCGATACCGGCGGCGTGTGCTGCGCCATTACCGCCCCTGTTCCCTGCTCCCGGTTCCGATCTTTTGGCAGGACAGGGCCGCATTTTTTGTCAGGGCATCCACTCCAGAATCCCCGTCACGGGGTGGGCGGCACGCCAGGCTTCGAATTCCGTGTAGGTGCCCACGCCGTCGCGCAGTACGGCCTGGTAATATTCGATACCCATGATCTTCTCCGCCTCCGGGGTTTCGTATTTGAGCCGGAGGATCGTTTCGCGCGTCCGGTCGGTCAGCACGGCGGCGATGCGGTCGGCTACCCGTTCGAAATAGCCGTCGTAGGCCGAACCCCGGGGCATGTGGATCATGTCGATCTGCCATAACTGGTCGTCGGCATCGGCATACCAGGCATGCCATTCGAGGCATTGGTCGGGGGCGTCGAGCAGGTTGTTGAAGGTGATGCTGCGGATGCGGCTGTTTTCGGCCAGGCGCGCCATGGCTGCGAAGCTGTCCGCAAGGCGCAGCGGTGAGGAGTAGATGTGGAAGTCGATGTCGTGGTGCGTCATCAGCAGTCCCGTGCGGAGCGACCCGACCAGGTTGGGTTCGGCGCCGACGGAGCGCCATGCGGCTTCGAGCCCGGAGTCGCGGATAACCTCGCGGGCGCGCTGCTGGTTGGCGGCCGCAATCTTCGTCAATTCATTCATTGTGCGGTAAATGTCGGGGTCAATATACGGAGTTCATAAAGTGCGCCGGACAAAAGGTTCGTTCCGGCCGGCGGGTAGTTGCGTGTGCGGTTATTTGCCCAGCAGAATGCGTGCCTGGGCTATGGCGGCATCGGTGATGCGGCTGCCGGAGAGCATCTTGGCGATCTCGGTGATGCGCTCCTCGTCCGTCAGGCGCGTGATGTCGGTGCGCCCGTCGCGTTTGTAGACCACGAAATGGGCTGCGCCTTTCGACGCCACCTGCGGCAGGTGGGTGATGTCCACGACCTGCAACGTCGCGGAGAGTGATTCGATGATCTCGCCCATGGCGTCGGCGATGCGCCCGGAGACGCCCGTGTCGATCTCGTCGAAGATGACCGTCGGCAACTGCATGCGCCGGGCCAGCAGGGATTTGAGCGCCAGCATGACCCGCGAGAGCTCACCGCCCGAGGCGATACGTTCGACGCTCTGGGGCGTCGCGTTGCGGTTGGCCGAGAAGAGGAATGCCACGCCGTCGCCTCCCGTGCGCCCGAGGTCGGGGAGCGGGGTGAGCGCCACTCGGAATACGGTTTCGGGCATGCCCAGCTGTGCGAGCGTCGCCAGTATCTGTTTTTCGAAGGCCGGGGCGGCTTTTGCGCGTGCCTTGTGCAGCCTGTCGGCCAGCGAGCCGGCCTTCTGTGCGGCTGCGTCCAGTTCTTTTTCAGCCGCTGCGATCTCTTCGTCGCCGTGTACGATGGCGGCGAGCTGTGCGGCATAGCAGTCGCGGGCTGCGATCAGCTCCGCTTCGGAGGCGACGCGGTGCTTTTGTTGCAGGGCGTAGAGGGCGTCGAGGCGTGCGGCGAGTTTGGCCAGCCGTTCGGGGTCGGCGTCGAGGCGTTCGCTGTCGGCGGCTACGGCGTTGTCGATGTCCTTCAGCTCCTCGAGTACGGAGTGCAGGCGTGCGGCGTATTCCCCGGCCGCGGGGAAATGTTCGCGGATGCGTGTCAGGTCGTTCTCGGAATTTTTCAGGAGCGTGAGCACCCCGGTTTCGTCGGCATCGAGGGCGTTGCGGAGCGTAGTGAGCACCTCGCCGATGCGGTCGGCGTTCTCCAGTACGGCCAGTTCTTCCTCGATGGCGGCCTGTTCCCCTTCGCGCAGGTTGGCAGCCGTGAGTTCTTCGCTCTGGAAGCGGAGCCACTCCTCGTCGCGGCGTCCGTCGGCGGCGGCTTCGCCGCAGTTCCGTAAGCCGCGTGTACTGCGCGGCATATTGTGCGAGCAGTTCCCCGTTCCCGGCCACGGTGTCGAGCGCCGAGGTGCGGAACTCTTCCGAGGAGAGGATCAGGTTCTGATGTTGCGAGTGGATGTCGATCAGGCGGGTGCCGAATTCGCGCAGCTGGGCCAGTTGCACCGGGAGGTCGTTGATGAAGGCGCGGCTCTTGCCGGTCGGGGTTATCATGCGCGTTACGGTAGTCTCCGGCGCATAGTCGAGGTCGTTCCCGGCGAAGAAAGCCTCCATGTCGCGCCCCGAGAGGTCGAAGGTGCCTTCGACCACGCAGTTGCGTGCGGCGTCCTTCATGGCCGAGCCGTCGTTCTTGGCGCCCAGCAGCAGGCCGAGGGCACCGAGCAGGATGGATTTGCCGGCTCCCGTTTCACCCGTGATGATGTTCAGGTGGGGATCCAGCTCCATTTCGAGCTTGTCGATAAGCACGTAGTTCTCAACCGACAGACGGCGTAACATGGCGGTCTTTATTTTAACAGTGATTCGATTTTGTCGACGATACGTCCGGCTACTTCGCTCTTCGGCATCAGGGGCAGCGGCTCGCGGCCGTTGCGGTCGATGAAGGTCACCTTGTTGGTGTCGCCGCGAAATCCCGCGCCGGCGTCGCGCAGCGAGTTGAGGACGATGAAATCGAAGTTCTTTCGCGCGAGCTTTGCCTCGGCGTTGGCCTGTTCGTCGTGTGTTTCGAGGGCAAAGCCGACCAGCAGGCGGCCGCCTTTGGCGGCTCCCAGCTCTGCGGCGATGTCGCGCGTACGGCGCAGGGTGATGTGCATTTCGCCCTCGCCCTTCTTGAGCTTGGTCTGCGAAACCGCGTCGGGCGTATAGTCCGCCACGGCGGCGCACATGACAGCGCCGTCGGCGCCGTCGAAAGCCCCGGTCGCGGCGTCGTACATCTCGGCGGCAGAGAGCACGTCCACGCGCTCCACGCCCGGAGGTGTCGGCAGCGACGTGCGCCCCGTGACGAGGGTCACCTGCGCACCGCGCGCGGCCAGCGCTCCGGCGATGGCGTAGCCCATTTTGCCCGACGAGTGGTTCGAGATGAACCGCACGGGGTCGATGGCTTCGATCGTGGCGCCTGCCGTTACGACGAAGCGTTTACCGGACAGGTGCTTTTTTTTTTCGGGGTTTTCCGCGGCGAGGAGGGTGCCGACATAAGCGGCGATTTCCGCAGGTTCGGCCATGCGTCCCTTGCCCGTGAGCCCGCTGGCGAGCTCCCCTTCGGCGGGTTCGGCGATCCGCACGCCGTGTCCGGCCAGCCGGCGCAGGTTCTCCTGGGTCGTGGGGTGGGCGTACATGTCCAGATCCATGGCGGGGGCGACGACCACCGGGCAGCGGGCCGAGAGGTAGGTCGTCAGCAGCAGGTTGTCGGCGATGCCGCATGCCATTTTGGCCAGCGTATTGGCCGTGGCGGGGGCGATCAGGTAGCAGTCTGCCCACTCGCCGAGCGAGACATGGGAATTCCAGGCCCCGTTCTCGGGGTCGAAGAACTCCACGAGGATCGGGTTCCTGGAGAGCGTGGCCATCGTCAGCGGGGTGATGAACTGCTTGGCCAGCGGGGTCATCACGACACGCACCTCGGCGCCCGCCGTCCTCAATAAACGACAGAGCACAGCCGCCTTGTAGGCCGCTATGCTTCCCGTGATGCCCAGCAGTATGTGCCGTCCGGCCAATCCTTCGGCCGGACAGGCAGTGCCTGCGCCGGGGCCCTGTATGCCACCTCCCTGCAAATTCATGGCGGTATCGTTAGGACTCCTTGGCCTCTTTGTTCTCTTTGTAGAAGAGTTCGCCGTCGAGGAACTCCTCGGTGGCGATGATCGCAGGCTTGGGCAGGCGTTCGTAGTAGCGCGAGATTTCGATCTGCTCGCGGTTCTCGAAGGTCTCCTCCATGGTGTCCGTCGGCGAAGAGAAGTCGGCGAGCTTGCGGCTGAGCTCGGTCTTCAGTTCGGTCGAGATCTGGTTGGCACGGCGGGCGATGATGTTCACCGTTTCGTAGATGTTGCCCGTTTCCTTGTCCAGATCCACCAGCTTGCGCGTGATGGTGTTGTTGGGGATGTTCTTCTTGATTTCCATTGTTATATGTTGTTGTCTTTGTCTTCGTCCTTCTTGTTGCGGTCGAGGTAGTCCCGTGCGTGCTTGGCCATGCGGTCGACCTCCTTGGTGTATTTCGATTCGGGGAACTCCTCCTTGAACGAGAGGTAGGAGTCGAGCATCGAGAGATAGCGGTCGGTCTGCTTGTTGGCGATCGAGTTGTTGGCGAAGCGGTAGCTGGCGTCCACGATCATGTACATGATCTCTTCGCGGTGATTGCTGTCCGGGAATTGTTTGAGCGCATTTTTCAGCGATACGATGGCCGATTTGTAGCGGCCTATCTTATAGTAGGTGTATGCGTTCAGGTAGGACTTGTCGTGCAGGCGCTGCGTCAGTTCGCCGTTGATCTGCTTGAAATCCTCGACGCGGTCGCTGTGAGGGTAGCGCGACATGAACTCGTTGATGGCGATCAGTGCCTGCCCGGTCATCGTCTGGTCGCGCGAGGGGCCGGGCGAGAGGTAGTAGAAGCAGAGTGCGTACATGCCTTCGGCGTCTTCGATGAAGGCGCTGCGGCCGAACTTGCGGCGGAAATCGTCGAACAGGGCCGAGGCGGTGTCATAGTCGCGGTTCTTGAACTTGCAGCGGGCGTTGAAGAACGAGACGCTGTCTTCGCGCGGCGTGCCGATGTAGTAGTGCTGGACGCCCTCGAAGAGCGTCGAGGCACGCGACCACTTCTCTTTCTGGTAGTACTCCAGCGCCTTGCTGTAAATCAGTTCGGGTTGTCCGCTTTTGAGCAGGGAGTTGATGCCTGCGCATCCGCTAAATGCGGTGACCAGAATCACCCCGCACACGGCGTATAAAAAAGTCTGCTTCATTGATAAATCTTTTACGGCGCTTTATCGCGCAAAGTTACGCATAAATTAACGATTTCCAAAAAAAATTATTGTGCGTAACAATAAGGTGCCGCGCCGTATTTCCCGCTCCCGCCCGGGCGGGAGGCCTGCGGGCCTCCCGGGATGCCGCACGGCGGCATCCGAATCCGTGGCCGGAGGTGCTTCCGGCGCCGGTGGCGGACGGAGGGGAGCCTCTGCCCGGCGGTGGGGGCAGACAGGCGGCGAGAGGGAAAAATTACGGAAATCAGGGGGGCTGCGCGCCGGGCCCGGTGCGGAAATGCCGATCCGCGGCTTGCGCTACATCAGGGGCGAGACCAGCCGCAGCGCGTCGCCCAATGTGCGCCGCCACGCCGCGGGCCGCCATGTTTCCCGCGCGATCCGGCGGCACGAGGCCAGGTCGTCGTCGTAGGTGGCCGAGAGTGCCCGCACGACGCTCCGGTCGCGGATGAAAGCCGTGACTTCGAGGTTGTCCAGCAGGCTGCGGTAATCCATGTTCGCCGTGCCGACCGAGGCGGTATCCTCGTCGACGATCAGCAGCTTGGCGTGCAGGAAGCCGTTGTCGTAGCGGTAGAGTTCGACCCCGGCGTCGAGCAGGTCGCCGATGTAGGAGTCGGAAATCAGGTCGGTGAACGGCGAGTCGCTGCACGAGGGGATCATCACCTGTACCCGCACCCCGCCGCGCGCTGCCAGCCGGAGCGCGTCGAGCAACATGGCAGGGGGCAGGAAATAGGGCGAGGAGATGCGTACGGTGCGGTGCGCCCGGACGATGGCCGAGGCAAAGGCGTCGGCGATGGTCAGCCGCGAGGGCCCCTCCTCGGCCCAGGCCAGCTGGATCGGCAGCCGCCGCCGGATGCCGTGCGGGGCGATGTAGCGGCGGCTGTCGAGGTATTCGCCGCGTACGCGCGCCCAGTCGGCGATGAAGAGCCGTTGCAGGTCGGCCACGGCGTCGCCCTCCACGCGCAGGTGTTCGTCGCGCCATTTACCCATGTAATCCCCGTCGAGGTAGTATTTGGCGATGTTTATGCCGCCCAGGTAGGCGACCTTGCCGTCGGTGACCACTATCTTGCGGTGGTTGCGGTGCGTGACGCGCGTGGTGAACCACGGGAAGCGAACCGGTTCGAAAGCCGCAGTCTCGACCCCCGCGTCGTGCATGCGGCGCAGTGTCTTGCGGCTCAGGCGCCACGAGCCGACGGCATCGTAGATCACCCGCACCTCGAGCCCCGCGCGGGCTTTGCGGATCAGTATTTCGGCGATGGTATGCCCGATGCGGTCGTCGCGGATGATGTAGTACTCCATGTGGATCGAGCGCGTGGCCCGTTGCAACGAGGCGATCAGTGCCGTGAAGGCGTTGTTGCCGTTGTGGAGCAGCCCGACGCGGTTGTACCGGGTGGGGCGTGTGCCGCATCCGTGGGCGATGATCTGTTCGAGGCGGTCGCCGCGGCAGGCGGGGCAATCCGCCGCGGGGCCGTTGCGGCGGTAGCCGGCCAGTATGTAGAGCAGCGTGCCGGCGACGGGCAGCAGCAGGATCAGCGCCAGCCAGGTCGCTGCCGAGGCGGGGACGCGTTGCTGGCGCGTGACGACGGGGACGGCCATGAGCGCCCAGGCTAAGTGGAGCAGGAGTACGATATACATATCCCGCGCGAGGCGCATACTCCGTGCCATGCGCCGCGAAAAAAGATTTGGAAATTAGAAAATAACTTTTTATCTTTGCTGTATACAATGGAAACAGGGTTCTGGCCTTCACCGGTCAGGATTCTTATTTTTTTACGTTGTTTGTTTTACAGGGTTCCCCCGCTGCAAAGGGGAATACAGGAGGATTTTGGATGTGGGACGGGCATCTGCGGATGCCTAATGTGAGTTCGACGGGCCCCATGTTCGGAATCTTTCGCAGCGTTATGAAATTCAAGTGCGTCGGACTCGTTTAATATTATGGCAAAAGAGATTATTTATCTGACAGCGGAAGGTTACAAAAAACTCAAGGATGAGCTCGACCACATGCGTTCCGTCGAGCGTCCGGCGATATCGGCGGCTATTGCCGAAGCGCGCGACAAGGGTGACCTTTCGGAGAACGCGGAGTACGACGCCGCCCGTGAGGCGCAGGGTCTGCTGGAGATGCGTATCGCCAAGCTGGAGGATTCGCTCGCCAATGCCCGCGTGATCGACGAGTCGAAGATCGACAAGAGCAAGGTGCAGATACTGAGCAAGGTGTCGCTGCTGAACCACAACACCAAGAAAGAGGTGGCCTACACGATCGTCGCCGAGCACGAGGCGAACCTGCGCGAAGGCAAGCTGGCGATCGGTACGCCCATCGCCAAGGCATTGCTGGGGCACAAGAAAGGCGACTGCGTCGACGTGGTGGTGCCTGCCGGGACGATCCATTTCGAGATCCTCGACATCAGCATCTGAGGCGCCCGATCCGCAGGGTGGCGGCGCCCATCGTCCGCCTCCCGGCATCCGGGTACGTGGACACGACATATATCCCCATTTTAGGGTATTTTTGCAGGGCCGTTTTGAACGGCCCTTTTTTATTGCTATCTTTGGCTCGGAAAGATGATACGCTACGCACCCAAAAGACTCTATGCGGCTTTGCTGCTGTTGGTTCTGCTCGCGGCCTACGCGGGGCAGAAGGTGCATATCTACAACGAAGACCATGCGCATTTCTCCGCGCACTGCGGCGATCTGGTGCCCGACAACGGTGCCCATACGATCATCGTCGACAGGTGTATCATCGACGATTTCTATTTCTTCCCCTACCTCGACATCGCGCCGACCGTGCACTCGTTCTATGCAGAGATGCTGGCCGTGCTGCTGCCCGAGGCAACCCGCTGCAAACTCTATGAGCAGGCGTCGGGCATTTCGCTGCGTGCGCCCCCTGTCGCGTAACCGGCGATCCCCTCCATTTTCCTGATTCATATTCCGGGTGCATGCAGCCCGGCCCATACTATTTATTATCTGACAAGCAATGAAAAAATATATTTTGCTGGCACTCGTCATGTGCCGGTGTGTACTGGTACTTGGTGTCGAGGCGCCGAAGAAAAGTACCGACGCCAATATCTTCGGCCATGTGGTCGACCGCGACACGCATGAACATATTCCCTATGCGACCATCGCCGTGACGGGCACGGCATTCGGCACCACGACCGACGCTTCGGGGCATTATTTCCTGAAAAACCTGCCCGAGGGCGCGCTGACGCTCGAAGTCCGCGCGTTGGGTTATGCCTCGCAGACGCAGCAGGTGACACTCAGGCGCGGGCAGACGGCCGAACTGAATTTCGAGGTGGTGCAGAGCGGCATTTCGATGGACGAGGTGGTCGTATCGGCCAGCCGTTCCGCCCGGCTGCGCCGGGAGGCGCCTGCGCTGGTGAGCGTGCTGGACGCCGGGTTGTTCGAGAAGACCAATGCCTCGTGCCTGGCACAGGGGCTGTCGTTCCAGCCCGGCGTGCGTGTCGAGGACGACTGCCAGAACTGCGGCTTCACGCAGGTGCGCATCAACGGCCTCGACGGCCATTATTCGCAGATCCTGGTCGATTCGCACCCGGTATTCTCGGCCCTGACGGGCGTATACGGCCTGGAACAGATCCCGGCCAACATGATCGAGCGGGTCGAGGTGCTGCGCGGCGGCGGCTCGGCGCTGTTCGGGTCGTCGGCCATCGGCGGCACGATCAACGTCATTACGAAGGAGCCTTCGCGCAATTCGGCGCAGATGTCGCATACGCTCACTTCGATCGGCGGCAGCAATTCCTATGACAACAATACGATGCTCAATGCTTCGCTCGTCACCGAGAGCGGCCGGGCGGGGCTTTGCGTCTTCGGCCAGAGCCGCCACCGTTCGGGCTACGACCACGACGGCGACGGCTTCACCGAAGTGCCCGTCATCAACAGCCAGTCGGTGGGCATGCGTACGTTCTTCCGTACGGGCGCCTATTCGCGCATCACGGCGCAGTACCACCATATCAACGAATTCCGCCGCGGGGGCGACATGCTCGACCGGCCGCCCCACGAGGCGCTGATCGCCGAGCAGATCGACCATTCGATCGACGGGGGCAGCCTTTCGTTCGACATCTCGTCGCCCGACCGCCGCAACCGCTTCAATGCCTATGCCTCGTTTCAGAATACGGCGCGCAAGAGCTACTACGGCAGCAAACAGGATCCCGATGCCTACGGGACGACGCACGACCTGACCGTAGCGGCGGGGATGCAGTATATCCACGAGTTCAGGAAGCTGCTGTTCATGCCCTCGGAACTGACCTTCGGTACGGAGTACAGTTACGACGACCTGGGCGACCGTTCGATCGGCTATGATATCCACACCGACCAGACGGTGCATATCGTGGGTGCCTATCTGCAGAACGAGTGGAAGACCAGGAAGTGGTCGCTGCTTGTCGGGGGCCGCCTCGACAAGCACAACCTCGTAGACCATGTGATTTTCAGCCCGCGCGTCAACGTGCGTTTCAACCCGTCGGAAGCGGTGAACCTGCGCGTGAGCTACGCCGGGGGCTACCGGGCCCCGCAGGCGTTCGATGAGGATATGCACATCGCCATCGTGGGCGGTAAGCGGGTGCGCATCCGGCTGGCGGATGACCTGAGGGAGGAGCGCTCGCACAGCGTGAGCCTCTCGGCCGACCTTTACCATACGTTCGGGAAAGTGCAGACCAACCTGCTGGTCGAGGGGTTCTATACGATCCTCGACGATGTGTTCGCGCTGCGCGACATGGACGATGCGGCCGACGGCGGTAAGGTCAAGGAACGCTACAACGGTTCGGGGGCCACGGTGCGCGGCTTCAATGTCGAGGGGCGCGCGGCCTTTACCCGCTGGTTCGAGTTGCAGGCGGGCGTGACGCTTCAGCAGAGCCGTTACAAGGAGCCCGAATTCTGGAGCGAGGACGCAGAGGTGCCGCCTGTGCGCCGGATGTTCCGCACGCCTATTTCACCGCGTCGTTCAAACCGGTGCGGAATTTCACGGCCGACCTGTCGGGAACCTGCACCGGG
>OHZI01000564.1_pt1 | contig 10905 bp, 10 predicted proteins | sample 1580511 | NCBI WGS metagenome assembly OHZI01 (sample SAMEA3882508, study PRJEB24775) | human gut metagenome | biome: human-associated habitat; feature: intestine environment; material: feces | place: Netherlands | collected 2009/2010
AATGAGGTCTAATAATATTCCATTCCAACTCCTTCCATTCGTTATATATTTTCCGTTCTATTTTAATTTTATTTTCTTTAGATATAGATTTTCTTTTATCAAACAATAACATACTACAATATCTTACCCCATTCCATTGCTGAAGTGACATCTCAACTGCTTCTTTTGAACCCTTTCCAAAATCTGATAAAACTAATTTTTTTAAAAGTGCGTTAGTCTGCAGAATGTCAAATGACTTAATGGAGAAATCTTGAGTTATTGATTTAGAATTAATTCTATAAAAATATTTTGCCGTACATAAAGCGACTGTAGTAGCGGATAAAAAGAGTTGTCGAGTTAAAAATTCATCTCCATTCATTCCAGCATAATCAATTTGCTGCTGCTTCCAGATCTTGTTATATAACTCTTTTTTAAATAATCCATTTCCATTAATAATCCATTGCCCAATAGTAAGGCTACAAGCTTCTTTACCAGACAATACTCTATTAAACTTAAAATCTGAATTAGGACATTTTTCTCCAGTTTCTGTGACTCATCCGGATTGTAAGGATTACCCGACATTGTGAAATTTACATTGTTTGTATTGTTATTTGTACTGTTAGTATTATTTGTATTATTTGTATCATTCATATTTCTATAATTGTTATCCATAATAATTTCTCCTTTCGTTTATATTTAGAAGTATACTGTCAATCTGTGTTTATTTTGTGACGGGATTATTTATTTTTTCATAAATCATTTAACTATTTATAGCCTATGTTCCCCATTGCAGGCCACTATGCGATTATAAAAATAAAAATAACTGCTCATCGGCAGATGCACCTCTAAGTCTGCGATAAATAGAAATTAGAGAATATCAATACATCCCTGCCAATGAACAGTTACCATAAATCATATATTAAATTTCAATTCCGTTCTTCTCAAGAAGAGCTCTCGCTGTTTCAACCGAATCTGTACCTGTCGCATTCTTTACAGGTGCAAACTCCTTCTCTCTGTCTACCTCAAATGGCAGGCTATTGTCCATCATGTATACCATATCGAGGATGAGTGTCTCGAACTTGTATGCATTCGGAATCTCAGGCTTGTGCTCTGTACCATTCTCATCAATGTAAGGTACCTTCTTCTCTACCACATGAAGTGGAAGGCTCTTTTCTGCGATAGCCATGAGCTTGTCCACACGGAATAAATAGTTTAAGATAACGCCAAAGCCATACTGCAATGAACCATTCTCGTTCTTTGCCTCTGCCATCTCAGGAGTAAGCTCGTAATACTCAACAATCGAGGGCTTGCCATTCTCAAGACACATAGCACCAACTCTCTCATATGGATCACATTTTCTGACCACCTTAGAGCCGCTGACACAGCCGGACTCGATTGTAGCGCCTACAAATACAGGATCTGCAATCTGCTGAAGCACATTGTCCACAGCAAATACATTGAGCCACTCAACACCCTTGTCCTTCAAATCCTTGTCAAGACCGGCATTGATGAGTGACTTGAACCATCCACCGTTTCCGTTTGGTGACATGGCAAGTGAATCCTCAGATTTCATGAGCAGATTTCCATCAAAATCAACTGCCGGAACCATCTCCTGCACGAAAAACTTCACATAGTCCTTGTTGTATCCAAAATAGTCGTGCTCTTCAAAGAACTCTCTTGTCATGCCATCATTTATCTCGCTTGTCATAACATACAGAGGCACCCATGTACCAGTCTGATTTGTAACCTTCATGAGGTTTGCGACAAGCTGCTCAAAGATATAGAGTTCCTTTGTCTTTCCGATATTGAACATGCCCTTAGCCTTGTCAAAGCCAAGACGTGTACCCTGTCCACCGGCAAGAAGAATTGCACCGACCTTGCCATTCTTGACAGCATCAATACCTGTTGCAAGGTATTTGTCCTTATTTACCTCTATCTCTGAAAGCTCCATAGCAGCAAGCGGTGAAAATGTACCTCTCTGCTGCTCCTTGTTGTGAATCATATCAAGGTATGACCAGTCCATGTGCTCAAGCTGGCTCTCAAGATTAGCCGGAGCTTCCTCTGTTAAGAATTTCTTTAAGTATTTCTGGTTTGTTGCCGTGATTTTTTCTTTGATTTCCGGTTTCATAATAAATAATCTCCCTAATAGCTAACTTTAATTATTTAATCATCCGAACCATCTGATGATGATTTTTCTTCTGAACCGTTTTCAGATTCTGACTGGCTCTTTTTCAGGGCATCCTGTTTGTCCTTATTTTTTTTCTTTGCCCCTTCTGTTCCATCAGAGCCAACAGTATCATTGTACTGCGTGAGATCAAATGCTGAAGTCTTAGATGTAACACCTGTCTTTTTAGCAATCTTATCACTTACTGTCTGAACAGTATCTGTCGGCTGATAATCAGTCTCATTAAACATGAACTGATGAAGCTCAGAAACATTCTGTGCCAGGTCTATAGGAATTACGGTATCGCCAGTAGTTGACAGATTCATTGTAGTCAGCTCAAATGGGAAGCCTGTTGTCTCCTTCATCTGAAACTTTGTAACATAAGAAGCATACTGTAATATCTCGGCAGCTGTAAAGTTTGTACTTATCTGACTCATAATATCCTTACACATCTCTGTTAGAGAGCCTAAATCTGACTGTTTAGCCTTGTCAAGCATAGCCTGAAGCACAATTCTCTGACGGGATGCCCTTAAGAAATCATCACCTGAGGTGCTTCTGATACGTGCATAGCATGTAGCCTGAGTTCCATCAAGATGCTGCATACCATCCCCCTCAAGATAAGGAGTATTATATCCTGTAGTATAATCAACCTCAGGAATCAGATAATTGATTTCCTTCATCTCCGCATTAGTAATCTCAAGATCAAGGCCACCGATATCATCTATAGCATCTACAAGAGCCTTCCAGTCAACACAGACATACTTGGTTATATTCAAATCCAAATTTGAATTAAGCATAGCTACTGCTCTCTTTGCCCCACCATTTGCATAAGCGGCATTTGCCTTTGCAAACTTTCCATTGCCTATAGGCAGATACGTATCTCTGTAGACAGAAACAAGCTGAACCTCCTTAGTATCATAATTCAGACTAGCAATCATGATACAATCGGAATGCCCCTCATCGTATGAACCATTACTTCTGTTGTCCAGACCAAACAACGCTACATTGAGATATCCATGCATATTGGCAAGAACATCCTCATCAATCTCCTCATTGATTCCGGCCTCACTATTTGTCAGCGCATCCTCATATTTAACCTGTCCGAGTGTCTTATTATAAGCCCAAACCACTAACAGAACAATTAACAGCAGCAGGATTTCAAATACAAAGAGTATAATCTTCTTACGTCCACTTCTTCTCTTTTTTCTTCTTCTCTTCTTTGCCATGTTATTTTTCCTTTTTCCTATGAATGTAAAGCCACGCGTCTGCGTAGTCCTGACGTTCCTTCTCTGACATATTGGTATACTTTCCAAACTCCAGATTCGTCAGACGCATCTGCGGCCTGCCACACTTGAAGCATTCAACCTCTTTCCTTCTTGAAACCATCCGTATCCAGCCACAATCCGGGCAAATGTATATTTTCATCATAGTCTTTATTCAAACTGTCCGAGAACCTCAGCTGACAAAGCATCAAGCTTAGCCTGTGAATCTTCAAGAGACACTCCTTTAACTCCGAAATAGAATTTAATCTTAGGCTCTGTACCAGAAGGGCGTACACAGCACCAAGCGTTATCGTTAAGTTCGTAGTAAAGTACATTGGAAGAAGGAAGACCTGTCGGCTCGACCTTTCCTGTTGTCATATCTTTTCTTGTGTCATTCTTGTAATCACGGATAGCAAGCACCTGATAATCACCAAATTTCTTTGGCTCAGCGGCACGTGCCTTTGTCATAATCTCATTTATCTGTGCAGCACCATCAATGCCCTTTAAGGTCATTGTGGAAATGCCCTCTCTGTAGTAGCCGTACTTCTCGTACATGTCAATCATGCCATCCCAGAGTGTCTTGCCCTGTGACTTGTAGAAGGCAGCCACCTCACACAGCATGCAAACTGCTGCAGGAGCATCCTTGTCCCTTGCATATGTGCCAGGTAAGCATCCGTAGCTCTCCTCCATGCCGAATACATAGTTGTTGCAGCCGGTCTTTTCGAATTTGAGCATCTGCTCACCGATATACTTGAAACCTGTTAAAACCTCGATATGCTTCACGCCATATGCTGCCGCAATTGCCTTACCCATATCAGTTGAAACAATTGACTCAACAAATGCAGGCTTCTCAGGCAAAGTACCATTGGCACTCTTCTGGCTTAAAATGTACTCACCGATAAGCATAGCTGACATATTTCCTGTAAATGTCACATACTCACCTGTCTTTGTATCCTTGCAGTATACACCGAGTCTGTCGGCATCAGGGTCAGTTGCTAAAACGATATCAGCATCCTTTTCCTTTGCCAGCTCAAGCGCGAGCTTCCATGCATCAGGATTCTCAGGATTTGGATAAGGACATGTAGGGAAATTGCCGTCAGGTACTGCCTGGCTTGGCTCAATGTATACATTCTCAAAGCCCATATCCTTAAGCACTCTCTGTACAGGGCGAAGTCCTGTGCCGTGGAGTGGTGTGTAAACAATCTTGATATCCTTTGCCATAGCCTTGATGATCTCAGGATGAATAGAAAGCTTACGAAGCTCTCCGAAATATCCTTCCTCAACCTCATCAGAGATGACATTGTAAAGGCCTGCCTCAATAGCAGCAGCCTTGTCCATAGTCTTAACCTGGTCAAACGATGTAACCTTTGCCACCTCAGCCATGATGCTTGTATCATGAGGTGGAGTAACCTGTGCGCCATCCTCCCAGTAAACCTTGTATCCATTGTACTCACGAGGATTGTGGCTTGCTGTGATAACAACACCGGCTATTGTACCGAGTGTCCTTACTGCGTATGACAGCTCAGGAACAGGCGCAAGCTGTGGGAACACATATGTCTTGATTCCGTTTGCTGCAAGGCAGAGTGCTGTGGCATCTGTGAACTCATCATGCATATTACGTGAGTCATGCGCGATTGCAACGCCTCTCTTTACTGCGCCCTCTCCCTGTGAAAGTATGTAATTGGCCAGTCCCTGTGTAGCCTGACGGACTGTGTATATATTCATCCTGTTGGTGCCGGCTCCTATTACACCACGAAGACCTGCTGTACCAAACTCAAGTGTGCGATAGAATCTGTCCTCTATCTCCTTATCATCACCTGCGATAGCCTTAAGCTCAGCCTTTGTAGCCTCATCAAAATATGGGTCTGTGCACCATTTTTCGTACTCCGCTCTAAAATCCATTTATATTAACCTCCTGTATCAGCTAGTAAATAAGCCTATTAATGTTAACTATACCGATTTTACCACATTAACGTGCATTTGAAAAGTTTTAGTTCCTTAATATTTTTTTAAACACAAGGCTCCTCATCCAAAGTGGCATCATACAGACAACAAGCTGTGCCGAAATCGTAACAAAATAATCGGCTGCGCTTATGGTCCCTGTCTTTAAAATACGTTTTCTTCCGGCTTTGTATTTAAGGAAATAATCAAAGCCGCCACGCCTCCTTAGCATATCATCACCGGTTCTGGCATACACAAGAGTCTCACCTATATTTGCCATACGGCAGTGATTTCTGATCATATTCGCCCAAAGAAGAGAATCCTCCATAAGCAGACAATCCTGATAATTGCCTGCAGCAAGCACTGCAGACCTTTTGTACATAACAGTCATGTGATTGAACGCATCGCGCTTTCTCTGATACTGCTTTATCACATAATTCCCAAGAGGCACTGTCCTCTCTGATAAAATATTATGCGTATCATCGGAAAACTCGCTGATGTAGCCACCTATGATATCAAGCTTTGGATTTTCCGAAAAAGCATTCAGCTGTCTTTCAAACCGGTCAGGCACACATATATCATCCGTGTCCATCCTGGCCACAAGCTCATTAGAGCAATGCTTTATGCCTTCAGCAAGTGCAAGACCGAGCCCGCTGTTTTTTTCAAGCTTTACCGTAACAAAATTTATTTCCGAAGGCCTGCATTCATACTCACTGATTGCCTCATAAAGCTCATCTGTCAGCCTGCCATCCTCCACCAGCACTATCTCGTCCGGTAAAACAGTCTGTGAATATATGCTTTCCATACACTCCCTGAAATACTCAGGCTTTTCCTTGTAATAAATTGACAGTAATACTGAAAATTTGACTTTATTCATAAGTATCATCCTCCCAGACAAGCAGACTAATGTATTACCGCAAGCACAGTCTCTATGCACAGTCTAATATCATTTATCAGTGAAAATCTCTTAAGATACTTAAGATTGTACCTCATCTTGCCCGGCAGCACCTTGTGGATATATGTGTAATCCACATCATCAGAAGCCTCAAGAAGCCTGTCCTCATCCTTATACCTGATGCTTGCCTCACTTGTGATTCCGGCAGGCATCAGAAGTGTTGCCATCATCGCAGGTGTATATGCCATGACATACTTCTCCACCTCAGGTCTTGTGCCAACAAAGCTCATATCACCACATAGCACATTTATGAGCTGCGGAATCTCATCAAGCCTGTACTTTCTGATGACAGCGCCGACTCTTGTGATTCTTGAATCCCCACCGACAGTCACGAGTGAGCCCTTTTTGTCAGCGTCATTCACCATGGTTCTGAACTTGAATATGCGAAACTTCCTGCCATACTGTGTGATACGCTCCTGTCTGAAAAAAACAGGTCCTCTGCTATCCACCTTTATCCAGACAGCAAGGACCAGTATAACAGGCGAAAGCAGCACAAGAAGAACAGCGGACATAATCACATCAAAAATGCGTTTGAATACCATGCTTGTCCTCTTTCTGCTCAGATGCCTGTAATATTTAAGTGTAAAATCATTTTTCATGAATGTAGGAATCTCTCCCCATGTTCTCCATCTACTCATGTAAAATCTCCAATAAATTATTAATTATATACTCCACATCCTCATCGCTAAGCTTTGTGTTGAGAGGAAGTGTAATTTCATTCTCATACTGATGATAAGCATTTGGAAAATCAGCTATGTCAAAGCCCATATTCTTATATGCTGTCATCATCGGAAGTGGCTTGAAATGCACATTTGTGGCGATACCTCGCTCCGCCATCTGCACTATAAGCGCATTGCGCCTGTCCACGCCGATGCCCGGTATGCGAAGCAGATACAGATGTCCGCTCGATGTATGCCTGTCTGTAAAATGAGGCACAGTCAAGAGACCAAGCGGCTTAAATGCCGTATCATAGCGCTCTATAATATCACGGCGCCTCTTAAGAAGCCCATCATATCTGTCAAGCTGTACCAGACCAATGGCAGCCTGGATATCAGTCATATTGCACTTATACGAAGGAGCCACAATATCATACTCCCAGTTGCCCTGACCATTCTTGTGGAAAGCATCCTTCGTCTGTCCGTGGAGTGAAAGCAGCATAAACTGCTTGTAGATATACTCATCATCAAAGCCCTCTATAGGTCTCCAGGTGAGTGCTCCGCCCTCTGCAGTGGTCAGATTCTTGACCGCATGAAACGAAAAGCTTGTAAAATCAGCTACATTGCCACACATAATCCGCTCACCGTCTCTCATGTATGAGGCGCCAAAAGCATGAGCTGAGTCAGCCGCCACAATCACACGTCCGATTGCCCTCTGCACATCGTTTGACGGATGAAAAAGAGCCTTTTTTCTTTCCACAATATCCAAAATCCTGTCATAGTCGCAAGGCACGCCTGCAATATCAACCGGCACGATAACCTTTGTCTTTTCTGTAATAGCAGCCTCCAAAGCCTCGTAATCCATCTCAAAGGAATCAGGTGCTACGTCTATAAACTTAAGTGTCGCACCGACATGCACAGCAGGGCTTGCAGATGCAGTATAAGTGTATGCACTTGTGATGACCTCATCACCTGCACCTATTCCTAAGAATCTGAGTATCGACTCAAGACACGCAGTAGCAGAGCCCAGAGCCACAGCCTTATTCGTGCCGCATAGCTTAGCAATCCTCTTCTCAAATTCCTTAGTCCTTGGACCTGTTGTAATCCAGTCGCTTCGTAGCACATCAGCAACAGCTGACACCTCTGCTTCTGTTATATCAGGTGGTGAAAATGAAATCTGTCTTTTTTCCATAGTTATGTTCCTCGCTTCCGGCATAAAATATGCCAAACATCCGGCTTTTACAATCTATATTATGAGCTTCAAAAGATATTTAGTCCTCCAGGTCAGGATGATATGTCTTGACCACAGATGCAACTATCTGCTTGATATCCTTTGCTTCTGAGGTGCATGCCTTCTCGAGCATCTCAAGCTGCTTCTCAAAGAGCTCATCATCCATCTCAATAGGCTCACCCACATGAATCAGCTTGTTCGGAGTCTCCTTGAGGCCTTCCTCGCTCATCAGCATCTCCTCGTATAGCTTCTCGCCCGGACGCAGGCCTGTGTATACAATCTGGATATCCACATCAGGCTCCAGTCCCGAAAGCCTGATAAGATTCCTTGCCATATCATCAATCTTGACAGGCTCGCCCATATCGAGTACGAAAATCTCTCCTCCATGAGCATAGAGCCCGGCCTGCAGTACAAGTGCCACCGCCTCCGGAATTGTCATAAAGTACCTAATAATACGCTTGTCCGTCACAGTAACCGGACCGCCATCCTCTATCTGCTTCTTAAATAGCGGGATAACACTTCCGTTACTTCCGAGCACATTTCCAAAACGTACCGCTACAAAATCAGTCCCAGTCTGCCTGTTCATCATCTGTATAACCATCTCGCACAGGCGCTTTGACGCGCCCATGATATTAGTCGGATTGACCGCCTTATCTGTAGAGATAAGTACAAACTTCTTCACATGGTACTCTGCTGCAAGCCTTGAGAGCTTTAATGTGCCAAGCACATTGTTTTTTATTGCCTCATTCGGGCTCTCCTCCATCAGCGGTACATGCTTATGTGCTGCCGCATGATAGATAATCTCAGGATGATATGTCTGAAATACATAGTGCAGCCTGTTGGTATTGCGCACAGAGCCAATCAGCGTCTCCACCCTTACATAAGGATACTTACGCTTCAGCTCCTGCTGTATATCGTATGCATTATTCTCGTAAATATCAAAAATGATAAGAAGCTTCGGGTCCTCTCTGGCTATCTGACGGCAAAGCTCACTACCTATGGAGCCACCGCCACCTGTAACCATAACCACCTTGCCCTGTAAAAATGAATGAATACCATCATTATCCACAACAACCGGATCCCTGCCAAGCAAATCCTCTATACTGACCGGACGCAGATTAGAAACCGAAACCCTGCCGTCCACCATCTGATATATTCCCGGAACCACAGACACATCACAGCCTGTGTCCTTACAAATATTGAGTATATCCTTCCTGTCCTTACCCGATGTGGAAGGTACAGCATACACAATCTTTGTGATATCATACTTCTCAACCATCTCCGGAATGTCGTTTCGATTGCCGACAATAGGCACGCCGTCTATGAAGCGGCCGAGCTTCGCCGGATTGTCATCTATGATACAGCAGGCCTTTGTGTGCAGATGTGAGCTCATGATAAGCTCTCTGATAAGCATCCTGCCCGCATTTCCTGCTCCTATAATCATGACTCTCTCATCACCGTTTGCAAAGCCTCTCTGCTCAAGCATCTTCTGGCCTGTCCTGATAAATCTGTACGCAAACCGGCACGCTGTGCACAGTGCAAAGCTGAGCATCAGTCCGATAATCCAGAAGGCATACGGCATCTTAATCTCATACACCTCATGAATGATAACGCACAGAACCGTAAGCACCAGAAAGGCACCAATAATATGCATAAACTCATTGATGCTCGCAAAGCGCCATATACTGTGATACAGCCTGAAAATATAAAACACCACAAGTGAAATCACCATAAACAATGGCACAATGTGCAGATACCCCTCCAAAAATGAGAGCGGAATATGTGAATATGAAAACTCAAACCTGATCATCAAAGCGAAAAAGAATGAGATTGCAATAATACACATATCAACAAATGCAAGAACCAATGCCCTGAAAACCCATTGCTTGTCATTGCCCATGTATGAATCCGGCTTCTCCGGACCATCGCATTTTGTTTTGTCTTTTAGATTATTTGTATCTTTTTTCATGTCAAGTCTATTACTCATATAGGATTTTCTCCTTCTGTCACACACTGCAAAAAGCAGCTTCTATATCCCTATGTAAATCAACTTCTCATAAACTGCATTTAAATTTACGCTTTATTATACCATACACACACTATTATAGTTCTTATTATTTTATTAAATATACCACATTTAGCGATTTTTGAAAACAAACAGCTTGCTTATGACATAGTTGAGCACAACCACAACCACCTGTGCTGCAAGCTTCACCCACATGCTTGGATAGTCCAAAAGCGTGATAAAAATAAAGATAATAGCCTCTTCAATAACCAGTGTGATAAATCTGCCACTGAAAAAAGCAAACATCTGTACTAAAAACGCCGTCTTTGTCGGCGTAGCAACCTTAAACACCCACTTCTTGTTGGTAACATATGAGAAAAGTACAGCAAACACCCATGCCAGCGCATTCGCAATCAGCTCATTGATTCCAAACAAAACATTAAAAATAGCATATGCGCCTATGCTGATCACAAAGGTCATATTGCCAAAAACCGTGTATAAAACAAGCTCCTTAAACTCCTCTTTCCTGTTTCGTATTATAATATTATCCATTTCTCCACCTATGTGACAGGCTATATAACTCTGTCGTAATTTATACGTGTAAGTTGATAGTAATGTTAATTTGCGATTTTTATATAATAACTGCATAGCCAAAATAAGTCAATATGTGATATGATATCTGCATGAAAAAGAAAACACAAAAAAACAAGAG
>OHZI01000567.1_pt1 | contig 10846 bp, 9 predicted proteins | sample 1580511 | NCBI WGS metagenome assembly OHZI01 (sample SAMEA3882508, study PRJEB24775) | human gut metagenome | biome: human-associated habitat; feature: intestine environment; material: feces | place: Netherlands | collected 2009/2010
TATCCTCCGGAGAGCAATGCACCGAGACGTTCCCGTATATAGCTTTCTTCCGAGTTATGGGAAAATTCTGTAAGAACATACCGCGAACCGGCCATTGTCATTACTTTCTGTTCTCTGAGCATGGGAAGCATCTCCATATTGGCGTGAAACTCACATCCCAGATACACATGGAGATCCGGGCTTATCTCTGATGCCGCTTTCTCCACCAGTCTGAACTGCTCTCTGACTTTCTCCGCAGGTGTTTCAAACATCCGAAAGCGGAAATGGGGAGTTGTAATAACCGTCCGCACGCCCTGTTCATATTCCATCCGGAGTAATTTTACGGTTTCTCCTATATCTGTGGCTCCATCGTCTACACCGGGTACAATATGACAGTGTATATCATAAATTCCTTTTATGGACATCCTATCATTCCTTCCTGACTGTCTGCAGCATTTCTGATGCTCCTGTAACTGCTGACCACATTCGTAATCTAAAAAAACAATCAACCGGCTCTGTATGATCATCCTCATACAAAGCCGGTTGCTGAATATTTATGAGTATTCTCTTAATTATTCTTCTGTAGCTTCCTCAGCCGGTGCCTCAAGAGCTTTCATGCTCAGGCTGATCTTCTTGTCTTCGCCGTTGAAGTCAACAACCTTAGCTTCGATCTCCTGTCCGATTGACAGTACGTCTGCTGGTTTGGCAACGTGCTCTCTGGAAATCTGGGATACGTGAAGAAGTGCATCTACACCAGGTGCAAGCTCTACGAATGCGCCAAAGTCTGTCATACGTGCAACTTTACCTTTAACTACGTTTCCTACAGCGAAGTCCTCAGCTGCTGTGAGCCATGGATTTGCTTCCGGGAATTTAAGGGAAAGTGCGATCTTCTCTCCGTTGATCTCTTTGATAAGAACTTTAACTTTATCGCCAACAGTGAATACTTTCTTCGGGTTCTCTACTCTGCCCCAGGACATTTCGGAGATGTGAAGAAGTCCGTCTGCTCCGCCCAGATCGATGAATGCACCGAAATCTGTAACGTTCTTAACTGTTCCTTCAACTGTGTCACCAACATGGATTCTCTCCATTAATTCTTTCTGTTTCTCTGCTTTCTCAGCAAGAAGAAGCTGCTTACGGTTACCGATGATGCGGCGTCTTCTCGGATTGAATTCTGTGATAACGAATTCAATCTCCTGATCTGCATATTTGGAAAGGTCTTTCTCATATGTGTCGGAAACAAGGCTTGCAGGAATGAATACACGTGTCTCCTCAACGTTAACACATAATCCACCGTCAAGTACCTGAGTTACAGGAGCTTTTAATACTTCCTGATTCTCGAATGCTTCCTCAAGGCGTTTATTGCCTTTCTCTGCAGCAAGTCTCTTGTAGGTTAAGATAACCTGGCCTTCGCCATCGTTTACCTTAAGCACTTTGGCTTCCATGGAGTCACCTACATGTACAGCGTCTGTGAGTACTACGGAAGGATCATTGCTATATTCACTCTTGGTGATAATACCATCAGCTTTATAGCCAATATTCAGGATAATTTCATCTTCTTTCACATCGATGACCTTTCCCTGTACGATTTCTCCATTTCTGATTGTTTTTACGGAATCTTCCAGCATCTGTTCAAAACTTAATTCTGACATGTTCTTGAACCTCCTCAATAATTTTGTTTGGGGTGGAAGCCCCTGCTGTAATACCTACATAACTACTGCATTGGAACATTTCAGAATCCAAGTCTACAGGTGTTTGTATATAGTAAGTATTTCCACATTCCTTTTTACATATTTCAAACAGCTTTTGAGTATTGGAACTATGCCGGCCGCCTACGACCAACATAGTGTCTACCTCTCCGGCTATGCTTTTTGCTTCTTTCTGCCGTTCTTCGGTAGCATTACAAATAGTGTTTAAAATATTGAGAATATTTAAAACATTATTATCATACCTCTTTTTGCAAAGAATTTCAACTAAATCTTTAAATTTGTTGTAATTAAATGTCGTCTGGGACACAATACTTATTTTTTTGCCTTTTGGGGGTACAAATACTTCGGCTTCTTCTTTGTTTCTGATCACCGTGTACGGTCCCTGACACCAGCCGCAGATGCCCTGTACTTCGGGGTGGTCTTTGTCGCCGATGATGATGATGTGGTTTCCTGCAAGGCTTTCTTTTTCCACGATCCTGTGGATTTTCAGAACGAAGGGGCAGGTCACATCTACATAAGAGATGTTTTTTTCTTTCAGCTTATCGTAGATGGCTTTGCCTACACCGTGAGAGCGGATGACTACTGTTCCGTTCTGCAGAGTGTCATCCGGGGAATCCAGGTCTGCTTCTGTGATAACGTGGACGCCACGGGCTTCCAGATCCGCTACTACACCTTCATTGTGGATGATCGGACCCAGAGTGAAGATTGGTTTCTGTTCTGTGTCTATGAGTTCGTAGACTTTGTCTACTGCACGTTTGACACCGAAGCAGAAGCCTGCTGTTTCTGCTACTTTAACTTTCATTACTAATCCTCTTAATTTATATTCATTGCCATTCTTCTGGAATTTATAGCAATCCTCTGAAATAATGCATCTTAATCCAGCTCATCAGAGCGTGAAATCCTGTGTCAGATATCTTTGCGTGTGTCATCTTCTGATGAACTACAGGCAGTTATCTGATCATTTCTGCATCTTTTCTTTATATACATTAAGAATTGCATTGACAACATCATCAATTCCCATTTCTGAAGAATCTACGAGCACTGCGTCATCTGCCTGTTTCAGAGGGGAGATTTCGCGGTTCATGTCTCGCTGGTCGCGCTCGATGATGTCTTTTCGGATCTGATCCAGGTCGAAAGGCTCACCTTTCTGCTCATATTCCAGTGCTCTTCTCTTTGCTCTGGTATCTGCGCTTGCTGTGAGGTAAATCTTTACTTCTGCGTTTGGAAGGATAGTTGTGCCGATATCTCTGCCGTCCATGACTACGTCGTTTTTCTCTGCCAGAGTTCTCTGAAGTTTCAGAAGATGAGCTCTGACTTTCGGGTTTGCGGAACTTTTGGATGCCATGTTTCCTACCTGTTCGGTGCGGATCATAGCATTTACGTTTTCTCCGTTGAGGATGACAATCTGTTCTCCGTTTTTGTATTCAATGGAAATGTCAGCGCCGGAACATACAGCCTCGATCTCTTCCTGATTTTCTCCGTTTACGCCATGGTTCAGAAGATATAAAGCCATTGCCCTGTACATGGCTCCTGTATCTACATAGATAAATGATAATTCTTTCGCTACTTTCTTTGCGATGGTGCTCTTTCCTGCTCCTGCAGGTCCGTCGATGGCTATGTTACATCCCATTTTCGTGGTTCCTCCTGTTTCTATTATTCAAACAGATTTTCTCTGTTTTATTATTGATTGATGTTTATGAATCGGTAAATAACGTATAGCTGAATCATATCATAGATATCATCCACCTACAAGGTACTCATCATCTGCTTGTTTCAGCTTACTGTATAGCCGTTACTGTGAACGGAGTGAACAGTAACGTATAGCCTGCGCTGCCAGATATGCGGTAGACCAGGCAATCTGTAAGTTATATCCACCTGTCACTGCATCCAGATCCAGTACCTCGCCTGCGAAGTAAAGACCTGAGATTTTCTTTGATTCCATTGTTCCGGGATTGATCTCTTTGACAGAGACGCCGCCTCTGGTGATGATGGCTTCTTTGAACTCACCCATTCCTGTGATTGTGAAGGGGAAGGCTTTGATAAGGTCAATGAAGTGCTGGCGTTCTTCTCTGGAGATGTCATGGATTTTCTTCTCTGCGGGGATTCCACCCAGTTCCAGCATTACCGGAGTCAGAGATGACGGGAAAAGTACGCCAATCACGTTCTTGAACTGTTTGTTTGGTCCTGCTTCAAATTCACGCAGGATCCTGGCATCCAGTTGTTCTCTGGTGAGTGCAGGCTTCAGATCCAGATATGCGGACAGTTCGCCGTTTGGTGCTTTCGCCAGTTTTGCACCGATGTGGGCACTGGCTGAGAGGATCATTGGACCTGTGACTCCGAAATGAGTGAACATCATCTCTCCGAAATCCTCGTAAAGTACTTTCTTGCCATTCTTTATGGTGAGACCTGTGTTCTTAAGGGAAAGTCCCTGAAGCTTAGGGATATAGTCTTCTTTTGTCTTTAATGGCACAAGGGAGGGAGCAATGTCCGTGACTTTCAGTCCCAGTTCTCTTGCGAAGCGGTATCCGTCACCTGTGGAACCGGTACTCTGATAAGAGAATCCGCCAGTTGCCACGATGACTGCATCGCCTTCCATGAAGGTTCCGTCTGTAAGGATGACTCCTGTGATCTTCTCCTGCGGTATGTCAGGTGATTTTTTCCCTTTTCTGCCTTTTCCTGCATCAGATCCTGATTCTGTTAATGTAGCTTCTGATTCCAGGGTATTTGCCGAATCTGTTACAGATTTCTTTACGATTTCCTGCACAGCAGTATGAAGATGAATCTTTGCTCCTGCTTTCTTCAGCTCACGCTCCAGAGCGCGGATGATGTCTGAAGAATGGTCAGACTGTGGGAATACTCTGTTTCCACGCTCTACCTTCAGAGGGACACCTGCTTTCTCAAAGAACTCCATTACATCCTGAGGGGTAAATGAATAGAAACTGCTGTAGAGGAACTTGGGATTGCTCATCATTGCAGGAAAGAGTTCTTCTGTGTCGCAGGCATTTGTCACATTGCATCTGCCTTTTCCTGTGATGAAGACTTTCTTTCCCAGTTTCTCGTTCTTCTCTAATATATGAACTTCATGATGGTTACGGGCTGCAAAAACCCCTGCCATCATTCCGGCAGCTCCGCCGCCGATTATTATAACTTTGCTCATGGAATATTCTCCTGTATTTATTTTACCCTGCAGATTGTCTATTTCATCATGGTTCCACGTCTCCGCTTCGCTACAATCAATATAGATATGTACCACTGGCATCATATCCCCATTGGCACATTATATTCCCGGGTATCATATTCTTTCATAATAACGCAAAGGAGCCTGCTTACGCAAGCTCCTTTTTTCGTTTGGACATATTTAATTACTGATCAATTATACAGGATATGCTCCGTTCTTTTTGTCAGCTGCTTTCTCGTCAACTTTTGTTTTCTGAGCCTGACGGTATTTGAAGAAGTCCATAGCTACCTGTGGGAACAGTGCGTATGTTAATACGTCTTCATCCTGTTCCTTGTACTGAGCCATTTCGCTCTCAAGTTTCTCAAGCTCGTTGTCAAGAAGGTCTGCCGGACGGCATGTGATCGGTTTCTCATCGCCGATGCACTTCTTCTGTACTTCCGGATTAAACGGTTTTACAGTTGCGCCGTATTTTCCTAACAGGATATCTTTTGTTTCTTTTGTAACCATTTTGTATCTCTCGCCCATAAGTACGTTGAATACAGCCTGTGTACCAACGATCTGTGAAGACGGAGTAACAAGTGGCGGTTCACCAAGGTCTTTACGTACACGCGGAACTTCCTCGAGAACATCGTAGAATTTGTCTTCTGCGTGCTGTTCTTTTAACTGGGAAGTCAGGTTGGAGAGCATACCGCCCGGTACCTGGTACAGTAAAGTTTTGATGTTAACACCAAGGTTCTTCGGATTGAGCAGTCCGCTGTCAAGAGCTTCGTCACGGATCGGACGGAAGTAGTCAGCGATCTCGGAGAGAAGCTTCTGATCAAATCCTGTGTCGTATGGTGTATCCTTGAATGTCTCAACCATAACCTCTGTTGCAGGCTGGGATGTTCCAAGAGCAAACGGAGACATTGCTGTGTCGATGATGTCAACACCTGCCTCTACTGCCTTCATATATGTCATGGAAGCAACACCGGATGTATAGTGAGAATGAAGATCGATTGGGATCTTTACAGTCTCTTTCAGGGCCTGAACAAGCTCCGTAGCCTTGTACGGAACAAGAAGACCTGCCATATCTTTGATACAGATAGAATCTGCACCCATATCCTCGATACGTTTTGCAAGGTCTGTCCAGTAATCAAGTGTGTAAGCATCACCAAGTGTGTAAGCCATTGCAACCTGTGCATGTGCTTTCTCCTTGTTTGCTGCTTTTACAGCTGTCTGAAGGTTACGAAGGTCATTCATACAGTCAAAGATACGAATGATATCGATACCGTTAGCTGCGGATTTCTGTACAAAATATTCTACTACATCATCTGCATATGGACGATATCCAAGGATGTTCTGTCCACGGAACAGCATCTGAAGCTTTGTGTTTTTGAAACCGTCACGAAGTTTACGAAGTCTTTCCCACGGATCCTCATGAAGGAAACGAAGGCTTGCATCGAAAGTAGCACCGCCCCAGCACTCAACTGCATGGTAACCTACTTTATCAAGTTTATCAACGATTGGAAGCATCTGCTCTGTTGTCATACGGGTTGCAATCAGGGACTGATGTGCATCACGCAGAATGGTTTCCACAATTTTAACAGGTTTTTTTTCAATTTCTGCCATAATTGTTCTCCTTATTTATTTAGTTCATCCGGACTTCCCGGTTTCACTATAGAAAGCCGGGAAAAATCCGAATTTCTGGTATCATTATTAGATTCCGTAAATAGCCATAAATGCTCCTGCAGCAACGGCTGTACCGATAACACCGGCAACGTTTGGTCCCATTGCATGCATCAGAAGGAAGTTGGTAGGATCTGCCTCAGCACCAACCTTCTGGGAAACACGGGCTGCCATAGGCACCGCAGATACACCGGCGGAACCAATAAGCGGATTGATCTTGCCGCCTGTAAGCTTGCACATAACCTTTCCGAGCATAACACCGCCGAAAGTACCACATGCAAATGCCACAAGACCTAATACAACGATTTTCAAAGTATCCACATTCAGGAATGCCTCTGCACTTGTGGAAGCACCAACAGATGTACCAAGAAGGATAACTACGATGTACATAAGTGCATTGGAAGCTGTCTCTGTAAGCTGTTTTACAACGCCGCACTCTCTGAACAGGTTACCAAGCATAAGCATACCAACCAGAGGAGCTGTTGTCGGAAGGATCATGCAGACAACGATTGTGATTACGATTGGGAAGAGGATCTTCTCAAGCTTGGATACAGGACGAAGCTGCTCCATCTTGATCTTACGCTCTTTCTCAGTAGTAAACAGTTTCATGATCGGAGGCTGGATGATCGGAACCAGTGACATATAGGAATATGCCGCCACGGCGATCGGTCCCATAAGAGCAGTCTGACCAAGCTTACCAGCAAGGAAAATGGAGGTCGGACCATCTGCACCACCGATGATGGAGATTGCTGCTGCTGCTTTTCCATTGAATCCAAGGAAGATTGCAAGGAAGTAAGCTATATAGATACCGAGCTGCGCTGCAGCACCCATCAGGAAGCTTTTCGGATTCGCGATCAGCGGACCAAAGTCTGTCATGGCACCTACACCCATAAAGATAAGGGAAGGAAGAATACTCCACTCATCAAGGATGTAGAAGTAATGAAGAAGACCGCCAACACCGTTGGACATGTCTTCCGGATTTGCCATAATGTCCGGATAAATATTAACAAGGAGCATACCAAATGCAATGGGAACAAGCAGCAGAGGCTCAAATCCCTTTGCAATGGCAAGATATAAGAATACACAAGCAACCACGATCATCAGGTAGTTACCCCATGTCAGATTAAAAAATGCGGTCTGATGGATCAGGTTGGACAAAGTGTCTGCTACGTAAGACATCCTATTACCTCCCGACTTAGTTCATTGTTGCCAGGGTATCTCCATTTTCTACAGAGGCACCTTCTGCAACGTCAATGCTTGCAACGGTTCCGTCCTGAGGAGCTACAACCGGGATCTCCATCTTCATGGATTCCAGGATTACAATGTTGTCACCGGCTTTTACAGCCTGTCCAACGCTTGCTGCGATTTTCAGAACCTTTCCAGGTACGGAAGCTGCAACCTTAACTGCGCCTGCTCCGGCTGCTGCTTTAGGAGCTGCCTTCGGTGCCGGTGCTGCTTTCGGAGCTGCTGCTGGTGCTGCAGCTGCTGGTGCGGAAACGCTTCCTGTCTCTTCAACAGTTACTTCATATGCTGTTCCGTTAACGGTAATTGTATAACTTTTCATTTTAGGATCCTCCTGTATTTATCTCTTTTTACGATTGATTTTGCGGATGGAACGAACAACGAATCCATCTGTAGTGGTTCCTTCAGCTGCTGCAATTGCTGCTGCGATAACCGCGATCAGTTCTGTATCGTCTGCTTCTGCAGCTTCCACTGGTGCTGCCACCGGTGCAGGGGCAGGGGCTGCTGCAGCCTGAGCTTTTTTCTTTGCTTCCGGATTCGGGATGAATCTGAACAGATAGATCAGGAAGCTCAGGAAAATAAGAACGATGAATACGATTGCAATACCCATGATAGTATTCATAACAGCTCTTCTTAAGGTCTCAGCCATGGAGTACTGTACATCAACAGTAAGGGATGTAGGTGCTCCTGTAGAAGCATCGAAAATATAAACGAAATTTGCATCTGCTTTCTCAAAGGAGACCGGTACAGTAACGGTATATCCGTCGTCAGAAGCCTTCACCTCTGTCTCTCCGGTTCTCTCCTTTAAAGCCCCAACTTCATCCTTGGAGCCTGCCCATGCAGTCATTGCTCCAACAGTAAACTCATCAGATGACTTGGTATAATTCTCAATATCTTCATCACTGAGAGCAATGATGGTATCGGTAAGTCCCTCAGCGGTAGTGACCAGGGTCTGCTTTACCGTGTCATCTACCTCATCAGCTGCCCATACGGAGGATACTCCGGTAAGAGTGAGAACTGCCATCATGAGAAGTACTGTGCAAAGGGAGGATACTTTCTTAAAAATCTGTTTCATATGCTCCACCTCGCTTAGACCGTGCCGTGTTTCTTGGACGGACGTTCTTCCCTTTTTGTGAACAGCATTTCAAATGCACCGATCACATATTTTCTTGTATCAGCCGGGCTGATAATGGTGTCAACATATCCTCTTGCTGCTGCAGAGGAAACAGAGTTCTGAAGTTCTCTGTACTCAGCTGCTTTCTCAGTAAGAGCTGCTGCGTCATCGCCTGCATACATGATCTTGGCTGCAAGGTCTGCATCCATCATACCGATCTCTGCGTTCTCCCATGCGTATACCATGTCTGCACCGATTGCTTTGCTGTTCATAGCTGTGTAAGCGGTTCCAAATGCTTTGCCGATCACAACGTTAACCTTCGGAACAGTAGCGTCTGCAAATGCATGAACCAGTGCTCCGACAGATTTCGCCATCATCTTCTCGCCACATACAGTAGCCTTAAAGCCGTTTACATTTGTAAGAGTAAGTACCGGGATCTCGAAAGCGTCACAGAATTTTACGAACTCTGCTGCTTTTCTTGCACCGCGTGCACTAAGGGTACCATCAGACTCCCATACCTTTTTGCCTTCTGCATCATAGCTCTCGCTTCTGTTTGCAACAGCACCAACGGTAGCGCCGTTCAGTCTGATAAATCCAACAGCAACACTCTTGCCGTAGTCAGCTTTTACCTCGAAGAACTGTCCGTTATCAGCGATTCTGGAAAGTGCAATGGCTGTGTCGCCTGTGCAGTTCTCAATATCCTCGCATACACGGTTCAGGTCGTCTGTGCACTCCATGTAAGAATCAGTGTCTTCGCAGTTAGATGGCAGATATGTTACGAGTTCACGGATTTTACCAAGGATCTCGTCCTCAGTACCGATTCCGTCTACAAGACCTGTCTCTTCGCTCTGGAATCTGGCAGAGGATGTGTCACATTTGGAAACGTGATTGCCTTCAAGGGCGTTCGGGGTGTTTACAAACAGTTTGCCTTTCTTCTCTTCAACAAATGTGAAGTCTGTCAGTGCCGGTACAAGTGCCATACCACCACCGCAGGTACCGAAGATACCTGTGATCTGTGGAATCAGTCCGGATGCCAGAGTCTGTTTCATATAAATTTCACCGAATGCTTCCAATGCGTCAGTTGCCTCCTGAAGACGGAGACCTGCACAATCGATCAGGCCGATCACCGGAGCACCGGTCTTCATAGCCATATCATAAAGTCTGGTAATCTTCTTGGCATGCATTTCACCAACTGTTCCGTTCAGTACGGAAACATCCTGGCTGTACACATACACCAGATTTCCATCGATTACACCATATCCGGTAATAACACCGTCTGAAGGTGCTTTTTTTTCAGTCATGTTGAAATCTGTATTTCTGGCTGTTACACTTTGGCCGATCTCAACAAAACTGTTGGCGTCAAGCAGGGAATTGATCCTTGCAGCCGCTACGCTTTGTGTCGCATTACTCATTATACTATGCCCTCCATTTTTTTATTAATATAACCAAAAATTCAGCCGAGTATAATTGTACCTTTTTTTTGCAGAAAATTCAATACTTTTCGTCACGAACGTTAAAAAATTAACCCCTGACATATGCCAGGGGTCGCTAAATTAATGGAAATAATCCTTAAATACTTTATCCACATACCATTTATAGGTAATTCTGTCGATTTTGTCATCGGCGGTTACAAGGCAGGAAAGGAGTTCTTTTCCGTTGAGCTTTGCATGGAGTGTACCGATCTTCTGGTTTTTCTGTATTGGTGCCGGGAGCTTATCCGGAAGCTCCGTTTCCCATGTGATCGTTTCTGTTTTTTTCAGAAGATATCTTTTCTCACGATCTTTTTCAGAAAGTACTGCGTGTATTTTCAGCATAACCTGTTTGGGAGGATATCCGGAACGATCGGACTTTTGCGGATATGGATCTTCTTTTCCCGGTGCTGCTTCTGTTACCGGGATCTCAGGCAGCTGCGGAAGCTCCGGCAGCATCACATACTGATAATTTTCCCTGCCATAGGAAAGA
>OHZI01000576.1_pt1 | contig 10744 bp, 8 predicted proteins | sample 1580511 | NCBI WGS metagenome assembly OHZI01 (sample SAMEA3882508, study PRJEB24775) | human gut metagenome | biome: human-associated habitat; feature: intestine environment; material: feces | place: Netherlands | collected 2009/2010
TCAGCCAGAAGACCGAGGATCTGGTCGGCCCGTATGAGCTGCACGACTTTTTCCTGTATTATATGCTGCGCTTTGGCTATCCGCCGCGCAAGATCTTCCGCGCCGCGCACAAGACCTTTGCAGGCGTGTATGACGATGCGACCATCAAGAAGTGGCTGACGACCTTTATGCGCCGCTTCTTTACGCAGCAGTTCAAGCGCTCCTGCCTGCCGGACGGCCCGAAGGTCGGTACCGTAACGCTTTCGCCGCGCGGCGACTGGCGTATGCCGTCGGACGCAGTGTCCGCGCTGTGGCTCAAGGAAGCGGAGAGTCTGTAACAGAATTTATGACATAGGGCGGGGACTCCCGCCCTATGATATTCCAATACAAAGGAGAATCTCCTTTTGAAGAATTTGATTCGCGGCATAGCGGTACTGCTGACAGCGGTATTTCTGTGCTTCAACATCTATTATGAGTTAGCACCCGGAATCACCGTTGCACCCGAGCAGAAATTCGTGTTTGCAGCGATTTTTGCGGTACTTTTGCGTGCTGCGCTGTTCTGCGGCGTACCGGACAATACGCGTCCGATACGGCGGCGGCTGTACATGCTGGCGCTGTTTCTGTACTACATATGGGTGCTGTTAAATGTGCTGTTTTTCGATAACGCGTTCGGCCGCGGATTTGGTCATACCTCGCTCGATATGGTGAATCTGGAGCCGCTCCGCACGGTGAAAAATTACCTGCTGGCCTACGGCTACGGCAATATCTCGCTGCGGCTTGTGGTGCTCAATCTGGCAGGCAACCTGATCGCGTTTGCGCCGATGGGTGTATTTCTGCCCGCACTGTTCCGCTGGCAGAGAAGCATTTTCTTCTTCACGGCGTCGCTCACGCTGAGCATCACGGCGGTGGAGGTGCTGCAGGTGTACACCGGAACGGGCTCGTGCGATGTGGATGATCTTATCCTCAATCTCGCGGGTGCGCTGCTCGTTTTTATCGTGTGCAGAGTGACACCGCTTTGGCACCGGATTTGCAGCGTTAATCCAAGACCCAAAAAATAATGGAGAATTGAGAATGGAAAATGGAGAATGAACGCGATGGCTTCATCTCTTTGTGATAAGTTTTTATCTCAACATTCATTTTCAATTCTCCATCTTCAATTCTCAATTTTATTTGACAAACCCTGTCTGCCGTTATAAACTTTAACTGAATAAAAAACAAAAGACAGGGGGAACCCATTCATGTTTGATACCGTACTCATCGCCGGTCTGGGCCTGATGGGCGGCTCGATGGCGAAAACCATCAAGGCGCGCACACTCAGCCGCGTTTTGGGCTGGAACCGCACGCGCGCGACCGCAGAGCAGGCACTGGCTGACGGCTCGATTGACGCGATTGCGACCGAAGCACTGTACAAGGAGGCTGACCTTGTTATCATTGGCCTGTACCCGCAGGCAACGGTGGACTGGCTGCTCGAGAACATGCCGAAGATGAAAAAGGGCTGCGTGATCGTCGATATGGTCGGCGTCAAGCAGTTCATGGTCGATCATCTGGAGCAGGCGGCGCTTGACGCCGGTGTGCACTACGTCGGCGGTCACCCGATGGCGGGCCGTGAGACCTCCAGCGTGGAGCACGCCGCTGAGGTGAATTTTGCCCCGGCCAACTTCATTGTGACCCCCACGGAAAAGAACACCCCGGAGGCCGTTCAGTGGGCCAGGGAGCTGGCCGAAGTGCTGGGCTTCAAGCATATCTGCACCCTGACCGTGCAGGAGCATGACAGGATGATCGGCTATGTCAGCCAGCTCTGCCATGCCATCGCCGTCAGCCTGATGTGCGCCAACGACAATACCTCGCTGTGCGAGTACACCGGCGATTCCTTCCGGGACCTGACCCGCATTGCACGCATCAACGATAAGATGTGGGCAGAGCTGTTCCTCTGGAACAAGGAAAACCTCATCTCCGAGATCGACCAGTTCAGCGGGGCGCTGAACGAGATGCGCAACGCCCTTGTGGCCGATGACCGGGAAAAGCTGGAGGAGATGTTCCGCCTGTCCACCCAGCGCCGCGCGGCGTTTGATAAGAAAGCGCCGTAACCTTTTCAGCACACAGCACTGCTGTTTTTTTCTGGCTTCTCTGCTGGGGAGCTGGAATCGAGACTGAGAGGTTTGGCACAACACGAAAAAATGAGGTGTACCGAATGCCCAAACAGGAAGGCCAGAAATCCAAGCTGCTGGCGCTATTGCGCATTTTTGAGCAGCAGACCGATGAAAACCACCTGCTGAACGTGCCGCAGCTGGTGGAGCTGCTGGAGGCGCAGGGCATCCGCTGCGAGCGCAAGAGCGTGTACAGCGATATTGAGGCACTGGGTGCGCTGGGCTATGATATCAAGCTGCGCCGGGGCCGGGGCGGCGGGTATTTCCTTGCCAGCCGCACCTTTGATCTGGCGGAGCTCAAGCTGCTGGTGGATGCCGTGCAGGCAAGCCGGGTGGTATCCGGCACCACGAGCAGGCGGCTGATCCACAAGTTGGAAAAGCTCTGCTCCAACTACGAGGGCAGCCAGCTGCAGCGTCAGGTCTATGTGGAGGGCCGCCCCAAGACCGACAGCAAGAGCCTGCTGTACAGCATCGATGCCCTGCACGAGGCCATCAACAACGGTAAAATGGTGGAGTTCCTCTACAGAAAAGCCGACAGCCGCGAGAAAGAGAAAAGGACCGTCAGCCCGTGGCAGCTGGCCTGGGAGAACGGGTGCTACTACCTCATTGCCTTTGCCGATGAAAAGGGCATCCGCCATTACCGGGTGGACAAGATGAGCGGGGTCCGGGTGCTGGATGCGCCCCGGCGGGGTCAGGAGCAGTTTGCGGATCTTGACCTGCCTGCCTATCTGCGCAAGCACTTTGGAATGTACGGCGGGCCGGAGCATCGCGTTACCCTGCGGTGCACCGCGGATCTGGAAGGTGCCATGCGGGAGCGCTTTGGCGCAACGCCCATGTTTTTACCCGAGGAGAATGGCTGCTTCCATTTCGATGTCCCCATCTGCGTCAGTGACCAGTTCTATGGCTGGGTCTGCGGCTTTGGCGGCAAGATAGAAGTGGTTGCCCCGCCCGAAGTGCGGCAGGGAATGCGGGAGATGACCGCCCGGCTGGCAGAACAGCATCAATAACACAAAAAGGACTGCAAAAGCAGTCCTTTTTGCGTGTTTACGGTTCCTTCAATTCCAGATCACTGGGCAGGATCAGATCCAGCGCGGCGGCGGGCTCGGCGACAAGGCGGCGGCTCTGGTGGAAGATGGCCTTTTCCAGTGTGTTGCGGGCAAGGCGGCCATTGCCGGCGGTGCGGGCATCGGCTTCCTGCCAGCGGGCATAGTAGCCCAGCAGGGGTTCGGTGCAGGCTTCGGCCAGGGTGTAGCCCTTGTTTTTGGCAAGGACCTGGGTGATCTGCAGCAGCTCCACGGCGGTGTAGTCCGGGAACTCGATCCGGTTGGGAAAACGGCTGGCAAGGCCGCTGTTGGCGGTGAGGAAGGTCTCCATCTCCTTGGTGTAACCCGCCAGAATGACCACCAGCTCATCCCGGTGATCCTCCATTCCCTTCACCAGCGTGTCGATGGCTTCCAGCCCGAAGCTGTCCTGCTCGCCGCGGTAGAGGCTGTATGCCTCGTCAATGAAGAGCACGCCGCCCAGCGCGCTCTCGATGACGCTGTTGGTCAGGGGGGCGGTGTGGCCGGTGTAGCGGCCCACCAGGTCGGCACGGGTCACCTCCACCAGCTGCCCGCCCTTGAGGGCACCGATGGCTTTCAGATACCGTGCCACCAGCCGGGCAATGGTGGTCTTGCCGGTGCCGGGGTTGCCCGTGAAGATCATGTGCATCGAAAGGCTGGCAGTCTTGAGCCCGGCGGCGGCGCGGCGTTGCTGCACCTGCAGGTTGTCGGCCAGACCGAACACATACTCTTTCACGGGAGCAAGGCCCACCAGCTCGTTGATCTCGGCGCGGATGGCATCCAGCGCGCCGGTGTAGGCGGCAGGCAGCAGGTCGAACAGGGGCTGGTCTGCGCCGTCGTTCAGGCGGAACAGCACCCCTTCCGGCCCGGCGGTCAGGGTCACGGTGCCGGTAAGGGTTTCATCGGTCTGCAGGCAATATTCACTCAGGGCGCGGAAGATGCGGTCGGTGCACGCGGAAAGGCCTGCTGCACCCTTCTGTGTGGTGCACTGGGCTGCGACATAGTCCCGCACGTCGGCCCCGGCGGAAAGGGTCAGCCCCAGCCGGGTGCGGATCTTCTGGGCCAGCGCGTTGAGCTGCTGTGCGGCAAGGGCGGCCAGATCCTCCCGGGTGTAGGAGGCCGTCTCGCAGACATCCCCCAGTGCCGACACCAGTGCCGCGCCGAATTTGTCGGCCAGTGCCTCCCGGCCCTTGTGGGAGTAGAAGATGAGGTATTTGCCGCAGGGGTCGATGCGGCTGACGGCTCCCGGGGCCAGCGCCGTGCCTGCATCCACAAGGATGCCCTCCTTGTTCACGAGATACCGGCTGGACAGGGGGGCGCTGCCCTTGACGGCCAGATCAGACAGGGTCTTCAGAAAGCCGGGATAACAGCTCTCATAGTGCTCAAAGGCAAGGATCTCCCCGGGTGCGTGCAGGGCAGCGTAGAGGTCCTGCAGGAAGAGCTTCTCGGCTCCGGAATTGGGGTAAAGGGCCAGATCCAGCGTGGCGATCCTGTCGCTCTGCAAAAGGCCCCGGGCCGCCATGCAGCGGGCAGTTTCTTCCAGTGCAAAATGCCTGCCTGTGCCTGCCCCGCCTGTGAGCAGGATGACGTTGCGGGCGGCGGGGGCTTCGGTACCCAGCACAAAGGGGCGGCGCATGGCCCGCACCACGCTGTCCACAAAAGCATCCTGCCCCAGCACCGTCTGCTTGACCTCGGCGGCAAGGCCTTCAAAGCTGCCCAGATGCTCCGGCTTCACGTCGGTGGTGCCCCTGGCCAGCAGGCCTTCGTCCTCCATGTCCCGCAGCATCTGGCGGCTGCTTTCCAGCGCGGCGGCGGTGGCATCGCTCTGGGTTTTGAGCTGGGCGTTCTGCTGCTTCAACAGCTCGTCCAGCCGTTTCTGCTGTTCCAGAAGCGCCGCGTTCAGGTCAGGCAGGGCGGCGCTGCCGCCTGTTTTGGGTGCAGAAGTGCCGGGGGCGGCCTTGAATCTGCCCCCCGGGCCGAACACGCCGTTCATCAGACTTTCCCAATCATCGGTGTATGCCATAAAACTTCCCTCCGTGCAGTGTTTTTTCTTTCAGTATAGTGGAGTCTGGTACGTTTTGCAAGGAAAGGGTTGAAATAAAGGACGAAGTTCGTTACACTATTGTCAAATGAAAGGATGAATTGCCATGGAGCCAAGAACACCTGCTGAATGGAAGACGCTGTTTGAGAGCGAAGCCTTTGCCCGCCAGACGGAATATTACGGCCCGCTGGGGGTGGAGTATACCCCCGCCGGGACACACCTGCGCCTGTGGGCTCCCACGGCAAAACAGGCAGCAGTGAACCTGTACCGCCGGGGCACCGGCGGGGCCTGTGTGGGCACCCTGCCCCTGCAGCAGCAGGACAAGGGTGTGTGGAGCATCTATCTGCCCGGCGACCAGCACGGAAAATACTACGATTTCACCCTTACCACCCCGTTTGGCACCTGCAATGCAGCGGACCCTTACGCCCGCGCGGCTGGGGTGAACGGGGTGCGCAGCATGATCTTTGACCCGGCCCGGGTAGACCCGCAGGGCTGGGAGCGGGATGTGCGGCCGGTGATCCCACCGGCCCGCCGCAGCGTTTGGGAGGTCAGCGTCCGGGATTTCTCGCAGGACCCGGCCAGCGGTGTGCACACAGCCTGGCGGGGCAAATTTCTGGCCTTTACCCAGCAGGGCACGACCCTGAGCAGCGACGGCATCCACCCTACCTGCCTGAATTACCTCAAGCGGCTGGGGGTGAGCTATGTCCAGTTCATGCCAATCTTCGATTTTGGCAGCGTGGATGAGAGCCGCCCCCTGACCCGGCAGTATAACTGGGGCTACGACCCCACCAACTTCAATGTGCCCGAGGGCAGCTACTCCACCGACCCCACCCGGGGTGAGGTGCGGGTGCGGGAGTGCAAGCAGATGATCGCGGCCCTCCATGGGGCGGGCATCGGCGTTGTAATGGACGTGGTGTATAACCACATGTATCGTTCCGACAATGTGCTGAACCGGGTGGTGCCCCTCTACTACTTCCGCCAGAACGACGACGGTTCTCTCTCCAACGGCAGCGGCTGCGGCAACGAGTTTGCCTCCGAGCGGCCCATGGCCCGGCGCTATCTCATTGATTCGGTGCTCTACTGGGCACGGGAATACCACATCGACGGCTTCCGGTTTGACCTGATGGGCCTGTATGACGTGGAGACCATGAACCTCCTCCGGGCTGAACTGGACAAGCTGCCCGGCGGGCGGGATATTCTGATGTACGGTGAGCCGTGGCAGGGCGGCTGCAGCGCCCTGCACCGGTACGAGGCCAACAAGAACAACCTGAACATGCTGAACGAGCGCATCGGCATCTTTTGCGACAACACCCGGGATGCCATCAAGGGCGGCTGCTTCGATGCCCGGGAGCCGGGCTATGTGGAGGGCAAGCCCGGGAGTTTCTGGGATATCGGTGCTTCGGTGGCGGCGTGGTGCCGCAGTGAAAAGCTGCCGCCTCACGCCCCGGGGCAGATCATCAGCTACGTTTCAGCCCACGACAACTTCACCCTGTGGGATAAGCTCCTGATGGTGCGCTACGCCCGCCCGGAGTTTGCCGCTGTGGACAAGACCGCGCTGGCCCAGAACCGGCTGGCGGCGGGCATCTACCTGACCAGCATGGGCCTGCCTTTCTGGCAGGCTGGCGAGGAGTTTGCCCGCACCAAGAAGGGGCAGGGCAACAGCTACCGCTCCAGCCCGGCCCTCAACCGGCTGGACTGGCACCGGGCCGAACAGTTCCACAGCCTTGTGGATTACTACCGCGGGCTCATTGGTCTGCGGGCGGCGTTCCCCCGGCTGGGCGCGCTGGACAAGGCCAGCCCTGCCGCCATCGAGTTCTTCCCGCTGGAACAGCCTCTTGTGGGCTGGCGGCTCCCCGCCCAGTGGGGCGACGGCGCGGCATGGAGCGCCCTGTGCGTCTACTATAACCCCACCGAGACGGCGCAGGTCGTCACCCTGCCCGGCGGCAGCTGGAAGCTGCTGAGCGACGGCATCTCCTCCAGCCTGTGGCGGGGCAGCAGCCGCATCTGCACCGACCAGACCGTCCTCCTGCCCCTGAGCGCCACCGTGTTCGGGCAGGTATAAAAATACGGTCTGCCGTTGCTTGACAAACCGTTAAAAATTGACTATACTACAAATAGAAAAGGCGCTGGCCCGCAAACGACTAGCTCCTTACCTGGTGATCAAGAAAAATGACCGTTCAAGTTGGGGAACTGTGAGGCGGTCATTTTTTCTTGCGTTTTTTATCGCTTGTGGCGATTTTCCATGTAATCTGAAACGTTACGAAGATGGTTCCGCCGATCAGCGTCAGCAACACTGCAACATCCGAAAAACTCATGGTTCTCACCCCCTTTCTGCCCGTAAGCATCCGGGGAGTGGCAACTTCTCAAGAAAAATGCCTTACCCGGCGTTTGGGCCGGTAAGGAGCAGCCGCCTGCGTTGTGGACACAGCGCCTTTGCTGTCATCTCTGGCAGCGAGTTTAGTATACCATAACTTTCGACAACCTGTAATTGAAAATCCCCTGACCAGTTCACGCCGGTCAGGGGATTTTTGATTTATTGATCAGGAAAAAGATTGGGGAGAATCAGGAGTTTTTCTGTGCCTGCTGGGTCTGGGCGTTCTTTTCGCCCAGGGTCAGGCTGACGGTCTGCATCTGGCCTTCCCGGGCCACGGTGATGGAAAGGGTATCACCGGCGGCATGCTGCTGGATCAGGGTGCCAAGGTCGTCCTTCTGGGCGATCTCGGTGCCGTCGATGCTTACGATGCGGTCACCGGTCTTCAGACCGGCCTTGTCGGCGGGGCCGCCCTGCACAACATCAACAACGTAAACGCCGTAGGCAGTGACGTTGAGCTGTGCTGCGGTCTGGGCATCGGTCACAGCCAGATAGGTGATGCCCATGTAGGGGCGGCCGGAGACATAGCCATTCTCCAGCAGATCCTGTGCCACCTTGATGGCATCGTTGATGGGGATGGCGAAGCCCAGACCCTCCGCATCGCTGGAGGAGGACTTTGCGTTGACCAGACCGATGAGCTCACCGTTCATGTTGAACAGGCCGCCGCCGGAGTTGCCGGGGCTGACAGAGGCATCCATCTGGATTAGGGACATGGTGTTGGTGGAGCTGGTGCCCTGGATGGTCACGCTGCGGTTCAGGGCGCTGACGATGCCGCTGGTCACGGTGCCGCCCAGCTCACCCAGCGGGTTGCCCACGGCCAGCACGCTCTCGCCCACGGCAAGGCTGTCGCTGTTGCCAACGGTGGCGGGGGTCAGGTCAGTGGCATCGATCTTGAGGACAGCCACGTCGCTGGTGTCATCCTCGCCCACCACGGTGGCGGGGTAATCGGTATCGCCGATGGTCACGGTGATGTTGGACGCGCCGGACACAACGTGTGCACAGGTCAGGATATAGCCGTCGGAGCTGATCACGACACCACTGCCAGCACCGCTCTCCACCTGGTTCTGGCCGTACCAGGACCACTGGGAGTAGACCACCTGCTCGGTGGTGATGACCACAACGCTGGGGCTGACCATCTCAGAGACCTGAGCGGTGGTCATGCCGGAAGCGGTGTTCACTGCGGAGGCAGAGCCGGAATCACTGCTGGACGTGGAGGAAGGTGCCACCTGCTGGATGACCACCTTGCCGCCTGTGTTGCCCACCTGGGCTCCCACAAAGCCGCCGACAAAGCCCATGGCTGCGGCCAGCACCAGCGCAACTGCACTGCGGGCGATATTGCTGTTTTTCCGGCGGCGCTTTTTGGGAGGCTGCTTGGGGCTTCCCTGTGCGGCCTGATACCGGGGGTCTTCCGGAGGCGGCACCGCGCCGCCATCGCTGCCGCTGTTCGGCTCGGCCTGGGGGGCAGCCTGTGCGGCCTCGCCGTAGGTACCTGCCGTGTTGGCGGTGTTCATGCCGGAGGAGCCAACGTTGGGGTAGCCGGTCTCGCCGGTCTGGCTATGTTCAGAGGAATAATCGTATTCCCACTTGTTCTCGTTATCCATACTGGTTACTTCCTTTCTCAAAGGGAATGGTTCGGAGGGGGCGCTTCTGCCGCACCTCCTTGGAACTGTTTCTATTGTATCCGGTAATTGTGAAAAGGAATCGCTGACCGGGTGAAGAATATGTGAAATAAGGTCGCAGCGGGAAGCCTTGACAGCGGCGCGGGGGCTTGGTATTTTAAGGGTGCGGCGCAGAAGCCGGAAGCGTTGCGAAACCTCTCCGTCATCTTCGCTTTGCTCGATGCCACCTCTCCTAGTAGGAGAGGCCTTGGCATACCGTCGCGTTTTCGTGGGTCGGCGCTTCGCTCCTGTTTGCCCTGCGGCAGGTATTGGTTTTGGAGCGTCAGCGATTATTGCGAAAAAACGAATCTTCTGCCAAGGGCTCCCCTACTAGGGGAGCTGTCGCGGCAGCGCCCGCGACTGAGAGGTTTAGCCCAGCAGGGCAAGTCCGCGAAAGGAGCAAATTATGAAACTGGAAAAGATTCCGGGCGGTTATGCCCTGTATAAAGAGAAAACCATCATTGGCACCTGCCAGGCCCGGCCCACGGAGCAGGGCGCGGACATCACTGCCCTGACCATTGTGCCGGAATGGCGGCGCAAGGGCTACGGCTCCTACCTGTTAAAAGAGGTATTGCGCGGCCTGGGCGGCTATGACAAAGAGAGCGCCACGGTGTTCACGGCTCCTCTGCCTGCCGATGCGGGGGAGCTGGCCTTCTGGGCAAAGTTCGGCTTTGCGGCAGAGGGCAGCGGGCTGTGCCGCCGCCGCACCCCCGACCTGACGGCCGTGAAGCTTGTGCAGGACTTCCTCGCCGCGCGGCTGGCTGACCCCAGGCTCTGCATCGATGCCACCTGCGGCAACGGGGGCGACACGGCCTTTCTCTGCCGCCTTGTGGGCGAAGGGGGCCGGGTGCTGGGCTTTGACATCCAGCCCGAAGCCATTGCCTCCACCCAACAGAACCTTGCACGGAAGGGCCTTGCAGCGGAGCTTCACTGCGACAGTCACGCCAACCTCTTACAATATGTACAGCCCGGCACCGTTGATGCCGTGATGTTCAACTTCGGCTGGCTGCCCGGTGCCGACCACGGGGTATTCTCCCACGCCCAAAGCAGCATCCCGGCGCTGGAGGCCGCCCTCGAGGCCCTGCGGCCCGGCGGGGTGCTCAGCGCCATCCTGTACAGCGGCAAGGTCATCGGTTCCGACGAAAAGACCGAGATCCTACAGTGGATGCGCTCCCGGCCCCTGAAACAGTGCACCGCCCTTGTCTGCGGTTTCGCCAATTGGGCCGATACCGCCCCCTTGCCCTGCTTTCTCCTGAAAAAATAACAAAAACTCTTGCATCTAGGTGGAATTGCTGGTAAAATATAAGCTGTGTGTAATTTTGGAGGGCAGGTTCTGCTCTGTACAACCTCTCCGTCATTGCTACGCAATGCCACCTCTCCTAGTAGGAGAGGCCTTGGCAGAACGGGAAAGCTTTACGCAATGCCAAGGGCTCCCCTACTAGGGGAGCTGTCGAGCGAATGCGAGACTGAGAGGTTGTACAAAGACG
>OHZI01000584.1_pt1 | contig 10648 bp, 9 predicted proteins | sample 1580511 | NCBI WGS metagenome assembly OHZI01 (sample SAMEA3882508, study PRJEB24775) | human gut metagenome | biome: human-associated habitat; feature: intestine environment; material: feces | place: Netherlands | collected 2009/2010
CAGAATAAGAAAATCATCGCCGCTAGGCGATACCTTAATTCCTCATTCCTCACTCCTCATTCCTCATTCAGATAAAACGCTTGTCCCAAAGCTATACCACCGTCATTGGCAGGCACAAGGCTGTGGATAAGCACTCTCAGTCCCATTTTTTCAAGACGGCACTTCAACATTTTAAGCAGAAGCTTGTTCTGAAAAACTCCCCCGCTCAAGGCACAGACCTTTATGCCTGTTCTCTCGCTTATGGTTCTGCACGCCTGTGCGGTCATGTCCGCAAGAAGTGAATGGAACTCATAGGAAAGGCGGTTTTTGTCCTCACCATTTTGCATACCCTGGCAAAGACGCTTGATAAGAGCCTGAGTGCAGAGCATTATCCTGCCCTCTTTTTCGGCAGTGAGCTTTTCCATAGGCTCGTAAATACCGAAAGGCTCACGGCTGAATTTTTCTGCCGCAAACTGCAACGCCATGGAAGCTTCGCCCTCAAAGGTGGAAAAACGCCTTATGCCAAGCACTGCTGAGGCGGCGTCAAAAAGCCGTCCTGCGCTTGTGGAGCTTACTGCGTTTACTTTTTTCTCTGCCATTATGGACAGAAGCTTGTACTCTTTCGCTGTACAAATACCAAGCTTTTCACAGATCTCTCCGCCACTTTCCCCATAGGCTGAGCCTGCTATCATTGTGGCAATACGCCAACCCTCTTTAGAGGAAAGATCGCCGCCCACCTGCATGAAGGGCTTTATGCTTCCCATACGCTCAAAGCCTGTGCGGTCGCAGAGAAGTATCTCTCCTCCCCATATGGTGCCGTCTGTGCCAAAGCCTGTGCCGTCATATGATACGCCTATGACCTTTTCGCTATAGTCGTTTTCTGCCATGCAGGATAGGATATGAGCATAGTGGTGCTGGACTTTTTTCAAAGGTAGGTCAAGCCCCTCGGCAAATGCAACTGTATTGTATTTAGGGTGCATATCGCAGACTACGTTTTGCGGTGTTGCTTCCAGAAGTTCGCACATACGCTTCACGGACTCCTCAAGAGCCTTTACGGTGCGGATATCAGCCATATCCCCCACATAGGAAGAGAGATAATAAAGGCTTCCCTTTCTGATACAGAACGTATTTTTAAGCTCACCGCCTATGGCAAGGGTCTGACCTTTATCACCGCAGGAAGTCATAATAGGCAATGGTGCATATCCTCTTGAACGCCTTATTATGTAAGGCTTGCCCTCAAATGTATCCATGACAGTATCGTCTGAGCGTATCAAGATACGTCTGTTGTGGGATAATATCAGGTCGCAGAAGCCTGCTATTTCGCAGAGTGCGTCCTCGTCGCTTCGACAAATAGGTGCGCCACGGACGTTTCCGCTGGTCATAACAAGGCTGTCGGTCATTTCCACGCCGTCATCGTAATCAAAAAGAAGCAGGTGCAAAGGGGCATAGGGGAGCATTACTCCCACTGTAGGATTATCGGGTGTAACGCTTTCGCAAAGGCTTCCGCTAGTTTTTTTATCAAGAAGCACGATAGGCTTTTGCCAGCCTGTGAGAAGCTTTTCCTGCACTTCGCCAAAATCGCACTCACGCCTTGCGGTAGAAATATCCTTCAGCATAACGGCAAGTGGTTTTGCAGGGCGGTTTTTAAGCTCTCTGAGCCTTTTCACGGTGCTCTCGTTTTTTGCGTCACAGCAAAGGTGAAAACCGCCTATGCCTTTGACAGCGATTATCTTCCCTGCCATGACAGCCTTTCTTGCGGCGGTGATAGCCTCAGCGCCTTTCTTTTCACTGCCTATGATATAGACCTCCGGACCGCATTTGTTACAGCACACAGGCTGGGCGTCATAACGCCTTGTGGCAGGGTCGGTGTACTCCTCCTCGCAGTCTTTGCACATTGGAAAGTCAGCCATTGTGGTGCGAACTCTGTCATAGGGCATAGAGTCCATAATAGTGAGCCGTGGACCGCACTGGGTACAGTTTATAAAAGGGTGGAGATATCTTCTGTTTGTTTTATCAAAAAGCTCTTCCTTACATTTTTCGCACACAGCGATGTCAGGGGATACGAAAATATCCCCTTTTTCCTTTTCGCTGTCGATTATCTCAAAGCTGTCAAAAGGCGGTTCGTCGGCATGGGCTGAAATTATCTCCATTATCACCGAACGCTCAGGGGGACGGTTTTCAAGGGCTTTTTTCAAGTCCTCCACAGCCTTTTCACTGCCCTGTGCGTGTATCTCAACATAAGAGCCTTTGTTTGCCACAGTGCCGCAAAGTCCAAGGTCTGACGCTTCACGGCTAACAAAAGGTCGGAAACCCACGCCCTGAACGATACCATAAACACGAATCATCTCAGTTTTCATCAGATAAGCTCCCTGACGGTATCCTTTATCTCGTCCTCTGCTTCACTGCTGAGAACGTCTATAAGCACGTCCTCAAACTCCTCACCGTCCTGACCCTCATCTATGGCGGCATTTCTGAGCCTGCCTAACATTCTCACAGTATGCACTGTAGGTCTGCGACGAACGGAGTCCATGAGAATGTTCTCATAACCTCTGCCGTAAAACTGCTCCATATATCTCACCACGGCACTTGTCATGCTTATATCAGCCATGGGGTGTCTTTCCAGAAACCTAAGCAAAGGCAAAACTGCGTTTATGCCCTCGCCGCTTTCGTCAAGCTCCTCCATGCAGTTTTCGGCTTCATATTCAAACTCCTCTGAGCCGAGATATTCTTCAAGGCACTCTATAATTTCTTCTGTCATATCTTTTCACTCTCTCCCTGCAAAAGTCTGCCTGAAAGTCCGAAATGCGGAAAGTCTATAAACTCGCCGCTGAAATTTTTCATAACACGTCGGAGGGTCTTGTCTGCGATAACAACGTCATAGTTATCACCAACATTGTCGCAAAGGCCGCTTTCGTCTGCAAGGAAAAAATCACTCTGCTGTGAAAGCTCCTTTTTCTGCATAAAAAATGTTGCCGATGTGCAATTGCATTTGCCGCTTTTTTCTGTGATAAGCTTTCTCACAGCGTCAGCCGCTGTTTGGTTATGTATCACAAGAACGTTTTTATCCGTAAAGTTATAAGCTTTTTGCACTATCTCCTCAGGCAGACAGCTTTGTGGATATTCTATCTCATAAGGCGTGCCGAACTTTTCTTTGAGATACTCCGCCGCCTTTATTGCCGACGCTGAACAGACTATGTTCATCTCTGCCGCAGCCGCATTTTTCACATCATCAAGGGTGCTTCCCATGCCGTAGCAGATGACATTATCCCAACCCTTTGCCTTATATTCCGCCACTATCCTCTCGGGGCTTATGATACTAAGCTCCAAAGGTGTTGCACCTATAATGCCAAGCCTGCCTTTCTGAACAGGCTTGCTCTCAGTGGCAAAGGTCTTGAAAAGCTCTATCCACACCGGCTCTGAGCCGCTGTCATAATAGTTCGTGCCTGTACACTCGGCTGTTATGCAAGGAAGTCCTGTTTTCTTTTCCGCCATTCGTTTCAACGCTCTCATATCTGTTGCGATGACAGCAGGCACAGGTGTGCCTATTATGGCGGTAAAGGCTGGTCTTATCTGCTCACAGGCTTTGGAGAGCTTTTCGATGAGCCTGTCGTCACGTCCTAAAATTGCGTCCATATCACGAAGCCCCGCGCTGAAAACTGCGCTCTTTTTGGTAAACCACCTTGGCTCGTCAAAGCCACAGACGTTGCCTGCACAGCCGCCTGCGTCGCATATTACCATTAGTCCTCCAAGCTCGTAAAGCACTGCCGACGCACCTGATTGGTCAGGGGCAAAGGGTGACAAAAGCTTCAAAAGATTTTTCATTTATCCTCCGCTCCTTTCCTGTCAAGTGCCTTTTCAAGGTCGCAAAACAGCTTTTTCACTCCTGCATAGCCAAAAGGCTGTATCTCGTCATTAAAGTCCGCTCCTGCTATGTCAGGGTGATAATAGGCACAGTCCTTGCCGATATAAACGTTCACACTCTCGTCAGGCTCGTAAAAGAGCATTGTTGGCGAGAGATTTGAATATATTTTTGTTTCAGGGGAAAGCTGTGCTATCTTTTTCACAAAGCCGAAATTTCGCTCCCCCACAGTGCCGAATATCTCCGCCACCTTGAAGCCGTATCTTATAAGAGCCAATGCCATTTCTATAGGGTCGCCGTTTGAAAACTCTCCCACTGCAAAGCACAGCCCTTTATGCTTTTCTCTGAAATCATCTATAAGAGCCATGGTCTGCTCATAATACTCTTTATCGCAAAGCTCCGCTCCTATCGCCTGACCCAGCAGACGGTACTGCGTAGATATCTTGTCGGCCTGAAAAACTCTCGCAAGCTCTATAAAAGGTATGTTAAGCTCCTGCTCCATTTGCTGGGCGGCGTATCTTGCTTCCGCATTGAGTACAAGAGAAAAATTTGCCTGCGACATTTTTTCATATTCCTCGAAAGTATCGCACCTTGAAAGCTCTCTTATGGTCTTTACGCCTGCACTTTTCAGCAGACTGTAAAGCTCGCAATCCTCCTGCAAGGGTGAGAAATAACCGAGGATATTCACCTCGTCAGACTTTCTCTTGCGTGGTTTCAAAAGGGAATACACCGATTTTCGCACTGAAGCCATAGGGGGCAGACGCTTTTCCCTTGTGAGGGCATACATATAGCATGGCACAACAGGCACGCCTGCTCGGTCGCTGGATTTTCTGCACACTCTGTCCATATCAGTGCCGAGGAGAGCGTCAACGCAGGTTATACATATCATCACCGCCGAGGGAGTGTGATCAAGGCTTTGACATACCTCCTCCACGGCTTTCGGTATCTTTGTGAGGTGCCTGCCTGTGACGATATCGGTATCGTCAAGAAGCAGGTAGAAAAATCTGTCGCCGTAGCCGCTTTCCGCACTGAGCATAGTGGTGTTTCGTCCACAGCAGGCAGGAGCCACAAGAAGCATAACCGAATTTGGCACTGCAAGTCCTGCTCTTTTTACACCAAATCCCTGCGCTCCCGGTGAATTGAACGCCAATGTTGCAGGGGAGCTGTAGATAAGGTGCTTTGCCGAAAGAAGCTCGTCAGGGATATTATCTTTTCCCTTTTGGGCAAGCTCCGCCGCCGTTATGTAAAACGCTTTAGTCATCGTTGTCCTCCTGCATAATGGTCCGGGCAAGCTTCAAAAAGCATTTTGCCGCCTGACAATCAGGCTCGCCCTCTATGACGGTCATGCCCTTATCCTCACATCTGATGATATCGTCGCTTCTTGGTATATCCGCAACGATATCAAGCCCTGCGCTTTCTGCAAAGGCTCTGACCTTTTCTTCCTCGCCCTCAACGTTTCGCCTGTTCATGACGATACCGCGGACTTTTGCATAGCTTCTGTCGGCAAAGTTTTTCACCGCACTGTTTATATTATTTGCGGCATACAATGCCATTTTCTCGCCTGAGGTGACGATAAGCACCTTTGAGGCGTAGCCCTCTCTGATAGGTGCAGCGAAACCTCCGCACACAACGTCTCCGAGAACGTCATAAAGCACAACGTCAGGCTTATATTTTTCAAAAAGCTTTAAGTCTTCAAGAAGGCTGAACGTGGTGATTATACCTCTGCCTGCACAGCCAAGCCCCGGGACCGGACCGCCTGCTTCAACGCACACAACACCGTTATAGCCTACCCTTGCCATATCTTCAAGGTCAAAGCTTTCGCCTTTTCGTACAAGGTCAAGAACGGTGGGTATCCTCTCTCCCCCATGGAGAAATATGGTGGAGTCAGCCTTAGGGTCACAGCCTATCTGCATGACTTTCAGCCCTTTTTGTGCAAGTGCAACACTGACGTTTGATGCCGCAGTGGATTTTCCTATTCCGCCTTTTCCGTAAAAAGCAAGCTTTATCATTATCTGTGATCTCCTCTTGATATCTTTATTTTATAGCCTATGGACTCCATTCGTCTTTCAAGGCAAGCCCTGCACTGTGCAGACTCGTCACCTGTGCATATCTTGTTGTCATAGAGCATATATTTTTTTCTCACTGCCACAGGGGACAAATTCGGCATTATAACGTTCGCACCTGACAGCACCCCTTGTTCTCTCCCTTTGGGGTTTATAGTACCAAGAGCTGTGGTGGCAGGCAAAAGAACGTCGGGGAGCATTATCCTGCAAATGCTCAGCAGAAAGAGAGTAAGCTCAAATGAGCCTTGTGGACAGCTTCTGAAAGGCGTGTCCTTATGTGGGAGAAAAGGTCCAATGCCTATCATTTCGGGCTTGAAATCGCACATAAACTCCATATCCTCAGCAAGGCACTCCACCGTCTGATACGGCGAGCCTATCATCATTCCACAGCCTGTCTGATAGCCTATCTCTTTAAGATCTGAAAGACACTCCATTCGGTTTTTCCAAGACATTTCGGCTGGGTGGAGCTTTTTGTAATGCTCCTCGTCGGCAGTTTCGTGCCTGAGAAGATACCGGTCTACACCTGCATTGAAAAAGGCTTCATAGTCCTCACGGCTTTTCTCACCTATGGATAATGTCACCGCACAGTCAGGGTGACGCTTTTTTATCTCTCTGACGATACCGCAGAGCATTTCCCTGTCATAGAAAGCGTCCTCACCGCTTTGAAGCACAAAGGTACGGAAACCATAGCCGTAGCCCTCGTCACAGCACTGCAAGATCTCCTCAGCGGTGAGCCTGTATCTGCTCACGTTGCCGTTTGAACGCCTTATTCCACAGTAAAGGCAATCGTTTTTGCAGATGTTTGAAAACTCCACTATGCCCCTTATGTAGATATCCTTGCCGAACATTTCCTGCGAAATGCCCCTTGCAAGCTCTGCGGCATAGGCTCTGTCGCCCTCGTCATATTCTTTTATAAGCTTCACCCATTCATCATGGGAAAGCTTTTTCTCGCAGTTTAGTTTATCAATAAGTTCTCTGACCGCCATTGTGATCTTCAAGCTCCTTTACAAGATGCGGAAACACTTCTATGCTCCTTTTCAGTATGCCTTTCATATAGGCAATGGCAATGCCGTAATTTGTGAACGGCACGCCTGCGTCACAAGCACATTTCATTCTGTAGGTAAGCTCTTTTGAGCCTAGCATACAGCCGCCACAGTGTATGCAAAGTGCAAAGTCTGAAAGCTCCTCTGGAAAGCCGTGACCTGATGACAATGTTATATCAAGTTCCTTGCCTGTGTATTCTTTCAGCCAGTTCGGAAGCTTCACAGAGCCTATATCACCGCACTGTCTGTGATGTGTACAGCCCTCTGAAATAAGCACCTTGTCACCGTTTTTAAGATCGTCGATAGCTTTCACGCCCTTTACAGCGGCGTCAAGAAAGCCCTTATATCTAGCCATAAGGATAGAAAACGAGGTGAGAGGGATATCCTCGGGAGTATCCTTTGAAACTCTTGCGAAAGCCTGACTATCCGTTATAACAAGTGCAGGCTTCTCTATCCTGCCAAGCACTCCTGAAAGCTCAGTTTCTCTTACCACCACTGCACAGGCGTTTGCTTCAAGAACATCTCTTATGGCCTGCTGTTGTGGCAGGATAAGCCTGCCCTTTGGTGCGGCGCTGTCGATAGGGGTGACAAGCACCACCATATCGTCAGGCTTTATAAGGTCGCCCACAAGCTTCATTGTCATGGTGTCTGTTTCAGTGAGCTTTGCAACGGCGTTTTTAAGCTCCTCTATGCCTGTTTTTTCTTTTGCGCTGACGTACACTGCGCCCTCCTCTTTTGGGATATCAGTGAGCAGGTCGGCTTTGTTTTTGGCTATGATAAAGGGTATGTTTTTCTCTTTGAATATTGAGATAAGCTGTTTTTCGCAGTCGCCAAGGGGCAAGGTGCAGTCTGTTACAAGAACTGCGCAGTCCGTTCTGTTTAGAATCTGCTTAGTTTTCTTCACACGAAGCTCTCCAAGCTCGCCCTCGTCGTCAAAGCCGGGGGTATCTATTATCACAACAGGGCCAAGGGGCAAAAGCTCCATTGCCTTTGTAACAGGGTCGGTGGTAGTGCCTTTCGTATCGGATACCACTGCAAGATCCTGATTTGTTACTGCATTCACAACGCTTGATTTTCCTGCGTTTCGTCTGCCGAAAAATCCTATATGTATACGTTCTCCGCTTGGTGCGTCATTAAGTCCCATTGCAAAAGCTCCTCTCAAAAAAAATAAGCCATACCCCTGAGGATACAGCTTTGATAACAAAAAAGGCTATGCTTGCTCATAAAAAACCTAATCCACGGGCGAACGCTGTTCGCCCCTACATGAGTAGAGATAGGGCTTTCTATCTGCTTTTTTACTTTTTCTGCTTGATGTGTATTCTTTCGCCTTAAAGGAGAAAACTCGTTTTCGGCGTCAGGGTCACAAATATTTATTAGATTTTTACTGTGGCGAATAAAGGGTCTTGGCGGTCACTCCCTCAAGCCTGCCTATCTTGCCTGCAAGAGAATTTATAACGTCCTGCGGAGCGTCAACTGCTACACTTATTATGTTCATGCCACGTTCTCGGTATGGCAGACCCATTCGTCCTATTATATACTCGGCATGCTCATGAAGAATTGCGTTTATCTCCTGCGCAGAGCCGTTATCGTGTGCGATTATTGCAAGTATTGCCACACGGGTATCCATAAAACACCCCCGTAATGTAAAAGTGTACTTTATCTTACTTTATGATAGCACGATTTGTTGGCGTTGTCAATTGGAAGTTATCTATTTGAATAAAATTTTTAGATAACATTTGACTAAAATATACGACATATACTATTGACAAGTAAAGTTAGCCATGGTAAACTTATTTTGTGAAGTTCTTTTAGATAGAACATAAGAATAAAATATAGCTGTGGAGGAAAAGACAATGACTCTTGATAAGCTTAAAACGGGTGAGTCTGCCGTGATAAAAGCGGTAGGTGGCGAGGGTGCGCTTAGGCTGCGTTTTCTCGACATGGGACTTATACCCAAAACAAAGGTGAAAATGCTAAAGCGTGCGCCAATGGGCGACCCTCTTGATATAGTGCTGAGAGGCTACGAGCTGACGCTCAGGATAGAGGACGCAAAAAACATAGAGATAGAAAAAACAGAGGAGAATGACCATATATGAGATTTGCCCTTGCAGGAAATCAGAACTGCGGAAAGACCACGCTTTTTAACGCCCTTACAGGGTCTAATCAGCACGTTGGAAACTTTCCCGGTGTAACAGTCGAGCAGAAGGTCGGTGACATAAAGGGGCAGAAAAACTGCACTGTGGTGGATCTGCCGGGAATATACTCACTGCGTCCTTACACGCAGGAAGAGATCGTCACCCGTGACTACATAATAAATGAAAAGCCTGACGGCATTATAAACATTGTTGACGCCACCAATATAGAGCGAAATCTGTATCTCACTTTACAGCTTCTTGAACTGCGTGTGCCAATGGTGCTTGCCTTAAACATGATGGACGAGGTAAGAGCCAACGGTGGAACGATAGACGTAAAAATGATGAGCGACGCACTTGGCATACCTGTTATACCAGTAAGTGCGGCAAAGGGCGAGGGTATCTCAGACCTTATCGACAAGGCTGTAGAAACCGCCCGAAACAAGACAAAGCCTGTTGTCACAGACTTTTGCTCAGACGATTCCGCTGTGCACAGATGTATACACGCAGTTGTGCATCTTATCATGGATCACGCAAACCGTGCAGGCATACCGCCGAGATTTTGTGCTTCAAAGCTTATTGAGGGTGATAAGAATATCGAGGATCAGCTTGAACTTAATCAAAACGAGCTGGAGCTTCTCGAACACTGCATAGTGGAAATGGAGGACGAATCAAAGCTTGACAGAAATGCGGCGCTTGCAGATATGCGATACGACTTTATCGAGAAAGTCGTTGCCATAAGCGTTGTGAAATGCCACGAGAGCCGAGAACACAAGCGGAGCGTAAAAATAGACCGCATTTTAACGGGAAAATACACTGCCCTGCCTGTATTTTTCGGGATAATGTTTCTTGTATTTTTCCTCACATTCAATGTTATCGGCTCGACCCTTTCCGATTGGCTTTCCCTTGGTATAGACAAGCTTACCGACCTAGCAGACAAAGGGCTTACAGCCTACGGCATAAACCCTGTTGTACACAGCCTTATAATAGACGGAGTTTTTGCAGGCGTTGGAAGCGTTCTAAGCTTTCTGCCTATAATAGTGACGCTGTTCTTTTTCCTTTCCATACTGGAGGACACGGGCTACATGGCACGAGTGGCATTCGTAATGGACAAGCTTCTTAGAAAGATCGGTCTTTCGGGACGAAGCTTTGTACCTATGCTCATAGGCTTCGGCTGTTCAGTGCCTGCTATAATGGCGACGAGAACGCTTGTATCAGACCGTGACAGAAAAATGACCATACTTCTTACCCCTTACATGAGCTGTTCGGCAAAGATACCTATTTACGCAGTTTTTTGTGCAGCATTTTTCAAGAAATATCAGGCGCTTGTGATGATAGGCTTATACATAACGGGCATAGTGCTTGGGATAATAATTGCACTGATACTGAAAAATACAGCTTTCCGTGGCAAGCCTGTGCCGTTTGTAATGGAGCTTCCAAACTATCGTCTTCCTTCGGCAAAAAGCGTAGGACTTCTTCTTTGGGACAAGGCAAAGGACTTTATACAAAGAGCTTTCACAGTTATATTCTTTGCGACTATCATAATATGGTTTCTTGAAACCTTTGATGCAA
>OHZI01000592.1_pt1 | contig 10559 bp, 10 predicted proteins | sample 1580511 | NCBI WGS metagenome assembly OHZI01 (sample SAMEA3882508, study PRJEB24775) | human gut metagenome | biome: human-associated habitat; feature: intestine environment; material: feces | place: Netherlands | collected 2009/2010
TTACATCCAACCATAGCAACAGCACCACGGATAACACCAGATGTAATACACTCAAGAAGAGGTTTGGTGGTACCAGTCTCGTCTACCTGAGAGTTTGTTACGCCGTCAAGTGTCTTAACGATTGCTTCTACAGAGTAACCAACAGTAGCTTTATGTTTCAGATCCGGGATATGTACAAGCTCTGGTTTTCTGTTCTTGAAGTTCTCACATGCAAGTTTTACGATCTGTTTTGCTTTCTCTCCTGCTGTACCTGCATCAAATTCAATGAAATCGGAATCTGGCATCTGGCAGATTGGAGAAGTTGTGATGAATTTTGTATGGAAGCATTTGGAAAGAGGTCCAAGTGCCGGGAAAATACACTGAACGTCAACTACGATTGCCTCACAGGCACCTGTCAGTACAACGTTCTCCTGCTGTAAGAAGTTACCTGCCATCGGAATACCGCGACGCATTGCAACCTCATTAGATGTACAGCATACACCGGAAACAGTGATTCCCTTAGCACCCATGGATTTCGCATAGTCGATCATCTCTTTGCTGTCTGCATACTCACAGATCATCTCAGAAAGACTCGGGTCATGTCCATGAACAACGATGTTTACATTCTCTGCATTCATAACACCAAGGTTAGCCTCGGTATCGATTGGCTTTGGAGTTCCGAAAAGGACATCAGAGAACTCAGTTCCGCACATGGAACCGCCCCATCCATCGGAAAGACCGTTACGAAGCGCCTGACGGATCAGAGCCTCCGGTTTACTTGTGTTACCCATATGAGTCATATGAAGTGCACAGGAAACCTCACGGTCAATTGCTCTTGGCTCAATTCCAGCTGCATGCCACAGATCCTGTGTATGCTGAGGTGCTCTCTTAAGCCATCTGGAATATCCTCTGATCTTTCCGTATTCTTCCTGAGCAAGATCAGACATTTCATGAGCCAGATCATAGATGTCTTTACCCTCTGTCTCAACGCCCCACTCTTTTGCAATACGGATCAGCTTCTCAGGATCTTTCACCTGATAGTCGCCGCCCTCTTTTGCATGTCCAAGTGTGATACAGATCTCACGTCCGTGATCAGAGTGTGTAGCTGCGCCGCCTGCTGTGAAACGAAGGAAGTTTCTTCCTACGATACCATGTACATCGCATCCGCAGATACCTCTCGGTGCCTTAGGTGTAATACGGCACGGACCCATTGAACAGATTCGGCAACATACGCCCTGCTCACCGAATTTACAGTGTGGAGTCTGATTCTTAACACGCATCTGCCAGGAATCAGCGCCTACCTTTGCACCAGTCTCAAGAAGACGGGCTGTGGCAGCTTCGAATTCTTCCACTGTAGTTAATTTGAATTCACTCATTATTGACCTCCTCTAAGTATGTGTTACTTTTGATAAATTTATTTATATTCCGTTTTCCGGAACCCATCCCCTCCCATGGGATAAATACCTGACAAAAATTCCGCAGCAGCGTTCTTGCCTGCTGCGAATTATAATGCCATTTCTATCCTCTTATCACATAAACATGTGGGGTAAGGGGGACTTCCCTTATAAAACAAGCTTATCTACGATCTCACGAAGAGCCATCTTTACCGGATTATCTTCCGGAAGCCCTGCAGTCGGTTTACCCTCGCAGTCATACTCGTAAACAGTCTCATCCTGCGGCACTACGCCAAGAAGATGAAGACCCTGCTTCTTAATCTCTTCTTTGATTCCGTCATTCAGCTTTCCGCCAGGAGCACGGTTAATGATAAGGCCTACTGTATCCGGGTGCATATCACATTCTTTAATAAGCTCTGCAATACGACCTACAGCCTGTACACCCCTGCTGATGTGCTCCATACCAGCTTCGTTATCAACTACGATATAAGGATAATTATTCTGGTATTTGGCAAGCTGGGTCTGAAGAAGTCCATTTACAAAACAGTAGCAGCCTTTTCCCTGGGTTCTGCCCATAACCAGAAGATCAAAATCATCATCTTCTACCAGAGCATCCTCAAAACGTCTTTCAGCGTAATCCGCCTTGGACATTCCCGCCGGGATCGGATTCTCGCTTGCAAGCTCTGCGCGAGCAATTTCTTCCCTTACATCACCAAGTGTAGTCTCCACTTCTACTCCAAGAACTTCGTTCAGATTTGAGTTTGCGTCAGCATCTACTGCAAGGATCGGTCCTTTGCCTTTCTCGCAGAGATACTGGATCAGCATTCCGCATAATGTGGTTTTACCAACGCCGCCTTTACCTGCGACAGCAATTACATGTGCCATAATACTATCAATTGCCTCCTGAAAAATTTAAGTCAAAATCGATTAGATTAAAGTACAAAGTCCGGATCTGTCAATGATCTCGGATACATCTTTCCATTTATTCAAAGCATACAGATGGATGCCATCTACGCCGAGAGCGCGGTACTCGTCGATCTGTCTGATCGTGTACTCGATTCCCTCTTCTTTGAATCTCTTGATCTTATCATCATAGAACATATCAAACGGCTTGCCATCAGCATCTTTTGCTGCAAATGGATTCGGGAACAGCCAGTTTCTGGAGATGAGTCTGCAAAGCTCACGGTCCATTACACAACCGTTACGGGAAAGTGCCATATTAATTGTAGCGGACATGTCAAGAATTGGCATAACTCCTACGTCTACAGGCATTGTAACACCAGCCTCACGGATTGAATCCAGCCAGTATTTAAACTGCTCCATATCCCAGCAAAGCTGAGTCATGATATAATCGGCACCATTGTCCTGTTTCTGTCTCAGAACTGCAATATCAGCATCAAGGCTGCGGCATGCAATGTGTCCCTCCGGAGATCCTGCAACTGCGATTTCGAATTTGTCACCAAATTCGTCACGGACAAATTTAACAAGATCTGTAGCGTAGTTGAAATCACCGCAGGTTGTTGTTTCACCAAGCGGAATATCTCCACGAAGTGCAAGCATATGATCTACACCCTCTGCAAGGTACTGATCCAGCTGCTCTTTGATTCCCTCTTTTGTGTTCTTGATTACTGTGAAATGGGTAACCGGTGTTGTTCCGGCTTTCTTGATCATCTGGCATACTTCTCTGTTAGCACCAACGTTTCCGCCGCCTGCACCGTATGTACAGGAAATGTACGCAGGTTTGTATTTCATCAGATGATCGATCGTCCCAGGAAGGTTATCCATCCCCTTTTCTGTCTTCGGCGGAAATAGCTCGAAAGACAGAAGCATTCTTTCTCTCATTGCTTCTGACAATTTCATAATTACATACCTCCACGTATTAAGTAATTTTTATTCTAAAGGCATAATGCCTCAAGATCTGATAAGCATCACGGATTACTGAAGCAATCCGCTTTTGTTCTTCTGTATCAGCAGAAAACGTTACTGTACACTTTGTTTGCAAATGCACCTTATGAAACACTTCCACTGAACAGTAATCAGAAAATCCATGTCAGTCACATTTTACTTTAACGATACTGTTCGCAAGGTCTACCATAAGGATGGTTCCCTCTACCACTCTTTCATCACCCATAATATCGCGGAGAACAAGTTTGTTTCCATCTACATTAATACGGCTGACGTTCTTGAAGATTACAGAATCGTCATTTTCTTTATATACAGTTGCTAAACACATAATAATGCCTCCTTATTTCATTTCCTCTTTCACAAGAGTCAGGGCAAGGCCAAGGCGCATGTTGCCTTTCTGGAAATCGGATACGCTTTCCTTAATGGTCTTCGCAGCGGCATCCATTCCCATCTTGGCAAGATTATCCGCCATCTGGTCAAGTTCTGCTGCATGGTGCTCATTGTGCTGAAGCATATAGGTAAGAAGAGCTACTGTCTCATTCCTGCAGTCCCCTCCCTGGCAGCCGCCGCAGTCTGTACTGCAGTTCTGTCCCTCATTATGTGTATGGTCATGACCTTCTGTTCCGTCATGGGTATGCGCATGTGTATGGCTCACTCCGTCTGCATGGGTATGCTGGTGGGTATGCTCATGACCATGCTGGATCAGATTGCCGTTTTCATCTTTGATCAAATGCATAGTAACTACTCCTTTCCGCCTTGAATGCGGCAGACAAATCATAACATTGTTTCTCTTCCAGGCACGAAAAAAACTCACGCCGGCAACGTGAGAAAACATGTAAGAATGGATATAAAGATATTCTATTCCCTTTTAATATAATGAGATTCCGCATACCTCATACCTTCATGCATAACACATTTTCTTTCTTCTACCTAAAAAATCGCAGAGTTATGACATAAATTTATCAAATTTTTCTTTTATTATACAACCTTTCTCATTATTACGCAAGGAGATAATTATAAAATTTCACCAAATTTCAACGCTTTACCACACAAATATATGTTTTAATTTCTGTACAATTTTACCAGTTATTTCTAAAGTTTGTCTAAAGATTAACGAATGCGTATTTAAGCAAAAAACAGGTGAATGTTTTGTAATTATATGCTATAATGAATGAAATTTATTGGTTGCTGATTACTTCATGAGCAGCAGCATTTATTGTTTAATGAGGAGGAATTAGCTTTGAGAGAAACCGTATTCCTGAATACCGACAGAGAAATGCCCCTTTTAGGGCTTGGTGTATATAAAACAGCAGATAACGAAGCAGAGACAGCCATTACAGCTGCAGTGAACGCGGGCTACCGTCTTATTGACACTGCTTCCGCTTACAAAAACGAAGAAAGTGTAGGCAAGGCAATTGCCAAATGTGGTGTCCCACGCAAAGAACTTTTTATCACCAGCAAGATCTGGAACAATGCGCAACGACTTGGAGATGTAGATGGTGCTTTTTACAGAAGCATGGAGCGGTTGAAGCTGGATTATCTGGATCTTTATCTGATTCACTGGCCGGTGCCTGGCTGCTATACCGGAACCTGGCTGGAGATGGCCAAACTTCTTGAAACCGGCCGTGTACTTTCCATCGGCGTCAGCAATTTCCAGATTCATCATCTGGAAGAGCTTAAGAAAATTTCCGGTATTGTACCTGCTGTCAACCAGATCGAATGTCATCCGCTTTGCTATCCGAAAGAACTGATTGAATATTGCCAGTCGGAAGGAATTCAGGTTCAGGCTTATGCACCGCTTGCCAGAGGTGCTTACCTTGACAATGATGTAATGTGTGTTCTCGGAACCAAGTATGCACATACTCCTGCTCAGGTCGGTCTTCGCTGGGCAATCCAAAAGGGTATTTCTGTAATTCCGAAATCCGTCAATCCAGACCGCATTGCTTCCAACGCCAATATTTTTGATTTCAACATTGAGGATGAAGATATGGCGATCATGGATACTTTAAATGAAGATCTCCATACATCCCATGTGCCGGATGATCTGAAGGATGTTATTTTTTAATCTTTTCACTCTTTGTAAATTATTAACTGCCAGAACATTGAGCATACTCTTTCGTTTTTTTGCTCACTGCTCTGGCAGTTTTTTGCGGTTCTATTCTTTCAGTTATATTTTCTGTATTTTATATTTTGCAACAGCTTATTTGCTGAATATAGCATTCACAGTTCCCAGGAAATTTCTCCCTGTTTCTCTCTCTGCATCAGGTCTTTCACAGCTTCAGATGCAGGCTTGTTTTCAAACAGAAGCTTATTTACTTCCATAATGATCGGCATTTCCACATTATATTTCTCAGCCAGCGCTTTGGCTGCCTTTGCGGAATAAACGCCCTCCACAACCATCTGCACTTCATCCATAGCCTGCTTCATGGTGTAACCCTGTCCCATCAGATAGCCGGCGCGTCTGTTTCGGCTGTGCACACTGGCACAGGTAACAATCAGATCACCAATTCCGGAAAGGCCGGCAAAAGTCTCCAATTTAGCGCCCATCTTGACACCAAGCCGCGCCATCTCTGCTATTCCTCTTGTGATCAAAGCAGCCTTTGTATTATCTCCATACCCTAAGCCATCAGCAGTCCCTGCTGCCAGGGCGATTACATTCTTAAGGGCACCGCCAAGCTCTACCCCCAGCATATCCGGTGTCGTATACACCCGGAAAACAGGGCTCATAAAAAGGCCCTGGAGATATTCAGCGGTCTCTTTTTTGCGGGCACTGACTACACACGTAGTAGGGAGTCCGCGGCTTACTTCTTCCGCATGGCTTGGTCCTGAAAGCACACAAACATCTGCCTGAGGAATCTCTTCTTTAATAATATCACACACAGGCATAAGCGTATTTTCTTCTACACCTTTCGCCACATTTACAATAATCTGTCCCCGTCGAATCAATGGGGAAAGTCGTTTGCTGATAGCACGCATATAAGCAGATGGTGAGGCAAATACAACTATATCTGGTGAATCCAAAGCTGTCTTTTCATCACCGGTTATCACAATTCCATCCGGAATTTTAATTCCGGGAAGCTTTTTCGGATCCTCCCGGGTCTGATTCAGACTGGCTGCCTTTTCCGGATGTGCAGACCACAACATAACCTGATGACCATTGTTGTGAAGCAGTATTGCAAGTGCTGTTCCCCAGCTTCCGGTTCCCATTACGCTGATTTTTGCCATTTTATCACCTCATCTTATTTGGCTGCAGTTTTCGCTGCACCAAGCTTATTCTCAGTTCCATTTAAAAGGCGGTAAATATTCGCCCTGTGTCTGTAAATTGCAAGTGCTGTCATAAGGCCCATGATCACATCCATCTCAAATGTATGAGGGAAATCCATGCCATAACTTCCCGCAGCGCCAAACCCAATGAAACAAATCAGCGCACCTACATATGCTGCCATTGACCCCAATGACACATAGCGGGTAATAGCTACCAGCCCAATAAAGATCACCGCGCAGATCAGAAATACTCTCCAGTCCATTGCCAGCAGCATTCCCGCAGAAGCTGCAATTCCCTTGCCGCCCCTGAATCCAAGATAAAACGGAAAATTATGTCCAAGCACGCAGCCTGCTGCCGTGTACATGCCAAGCAATGGAAGAATTTCCTGATACCGATTCTTAAATACTGCATCCACGATCAGAATGGCAATCACACATTTCAGCATATCGCCAATAAGAGTCATTGCCCCCGCTTTTTTGCCAAGGGTACGAAGGGCATTGGTAGTTCCTGCATTGCCGCTTCCATATTGACGGATATCCATGTGATGGATTTTTCCGATAATGTATGACGTCTGAAACATTCCAAACAAATATCCAATAGCCAGACAAATAATACGTTCCATCTTTATTCCTTCTCTCCGCGCTCTCTTACAATAAGTTTCAGCGGTGTGCCCCCAAAGTCAAAGGCATCCCGGATTTTATTTTCCAGATATCTGGTATAGGAAAAATGCATAAGTTCTTTGTCATTGACAAAGATTACGAATGTAGGCGGTTTTACCGCAACCTGTGTCATGTAGAAAATTTTCAGACGGCGGCCCCTGTCAGACGGCGGCTGCTGCATGGCAACTGCTTCTGCAAGGATCTCATTAAGCACACCAGTCTGGATACGCATAGTTTGATTCTCAATTACCGCATCCAGTGTCTCAAACATTCTGGAAATCCGAAGTCCTGTTCGGGCAGAAATAAACACGATTTCTGCATAAGGCATAAAGGAAAGGACCTCCCGAATACGGTTAGTATGTTTGTAAATGGTCTTGTCATTTTTCTCAATAGCATCCCATTTATTCACTGCAATGATCACGCCCTTGCCTTTCTCATGGGCAATTCCGGCAATTTTTGCATCCTGCTCTGTAACGCCTTCTGATGCATCGATCATTACAACTACAACATCTGCACGTTCTACAGCTGTTACAGTACGGATCACACTGAAGCGCTCAATTTCTTCTTTTACTTTTGCTTTACGGCGGAGTCCGGCTGTATCGATAAAAATATAATCTTTTTCGTTCCAGGTAACCTTCGTATCAACTGCATCACGAGTGGTTCCAGCAACATCCGAAACGATTACACGGTCTTCCCCCAGCAGCTTATTGATCAGAGAGGACTTACCAACATTAGGTTTACCTACAATAGCAATCTTCGGAATATCAGAATCCTCATCCTCTCCCGTATCCTCCGGGAAATGTTTTACGACCTCATCAAGCATATCTCCAAGTCCCTGACGGTTAGCTGCAGAAATGGCAAATGGCTCGCCGATTCCCAGATTATAAAATTCATAAACATCCATCATATATTTCTGAATGCTGTCCACTTTATTCACTGCAAGTACCACTGGTTTGCCGCTGCGGCGAAGCATATCTGCAACTTTCGCATCAGAATCCACAAGTCCCTGATGTACATCTGTAATAAAGATAATGACATCCGCAGTATCAATAGCGATCTGAGCCTGCTCCCTCATCTGAGAAAGAATCACATCGCCGCTATCCGGTTCAATACCACCTGTGTCAATAATAGTAAAATCATTATCCAGCCATGATACATCTGCATAAATTCTGTCTCTGGTTACACCTGGCGTATCTTTAACAATGGAAATCTTATCCCCTGCCAGTACATTAAACAATGTGGATTTTCCTACATTAGGCCTGCCCACAATTGCTACTACCGGTTTGCTCATACATTTGTCTCCTTTTCTGTTTCTTATGTTCAATCGGATCAAGGACTGCAGACACAAGGTCTGAACCACCTTCATCCACAATTACAATTTCTACATTCAGTTTCCTGGAAAGCTCTTCCACAGAAATATCATCCAGAAAAACATCTTCTTCATTTTTCAGCATGTTGCAGGGAAGCAAAAGCTTCTCTCCAAGGTCTCTGCCGCTTAATTGTCTGATCAGATCCTGTCCCGTGATCAAACCAGACACCGTAATCGTTTCTCCGAAAAATTCGTTTCTTATGGAGATCACATCCACTTCTACATTTGGAAATTTCTCATGGATCATCTCCATATATTTCTTAATAAATGGTGCCGCCAAAGCACCTGTAGCACTGACAGCCTTTATCCTTCGGTCATCTCCTGTCCTGCCTGCAACAGCTTCTTTCACTTCTTCGCCAAGGAGCCGAAGCATTCCCACACCGTTTTCCAGCTGAAGATAGCCATCGTAGGACTCTTCCAGAGGCAGATTCTTCCCTGCCAGAATGTACCATTCATCTGAAGCATGGATAAAATGAATGCCATACTGGTCCATCATTTTCTTCTGCCAGGAATGAATAATATCCAGAACTTCTAATGCATCTTCCTTCTGAAACTGTTCCATCGGATACAGCCCCTCACGAAACTTAGTCAGACCAACCGGAACTACTGAAACGCTCTGAAGTACTGGTGCATAGGCAGACATCTTGCGAATACTGTCATCCAGTTCCTTACCGTCATTAACTCCTTTGCACAAAACAATCTGCCCATTCATAGTGATTCCTGCATCATACAGTTTCTGAAGCTTCTTCAATGCATCCCCGGCGAAGCGGTTATGGAGCATTTTACATCTCAGTTCCGGATTCATGGTCTGGATGGAAATATTAATGGGCTCCAGATGGTACCGGATGATCCGGTCTATATCATGATCACTCATATTGGTCAGGGTCACATAATTTCCCTGTATGAAGGACAATCTGGAATCATCATCTTTAAAATAAAGAGTATCTCTCATTCCAGGCGGCATCTGGTCAATAAAACAGAAAATGCAGTGATTGGAACAGGAACGATAATCATCCATCAGATCCTTCTCAAAGGTAATCCCAAGGTCTTCTTCATATTCCTTCTCCACCTCCAGCTCCCAGATCTCTCCGTTTGCCTTTTCCACTTCCAGAACAACGAATTCTTCATTTATCAGATAACGGTAGTCAAATATATCTTCCACAGGCTGACCGTTTACAGTGAGCAGTATATCTCCCGGCACAAGCTCCAGTTCCTGTGCGATACTTCCATCCTGCACAATTGCAATCACGTGTTTATTTTGTTTCTTCACATTTATCTCCATTATAAGTCAAATGCGATCTGTCGCGTCAGCTCTGTTCCAGAATCTGTTTGAAAAATCATTTTTCAAATACATTTTTAGATTCAGAGACCCGAATACAACATCACAGATCGTCCATCTCTGGCTCAGCATAATAAAGCCATTATTTTTAATATAACAAGTTTTCCCGAAAAACACAACAAAAAATTTCATTTCATTCTCACGTCCGGGTAATTTTTCAAGTAAAAATCAATAAATTCCTTGACGACATTTAGGGCAAATGTTATAAATATAAAGAAGAGATCTGTAAAGGTAAAGGACACGTGTCCCCATTTTTTGCAGATAATCGAATCGATAATTAGCATACTACTTAGGAGGAATATCATGCCGAACATAGAATTGCTTGAGAAATCTATGCCTGTCGCACCTATTCGTATCGCTGCGCTGGAGGGCTGCCGCGAACTTGCAGAGGAGGTAGACAGAAACCTGGTAAAATTCCGTAAGGAACTTGTAGAAAAGAAAGGCCTTGACAATATCCCACAGGGATACAGCGAAGACTCTTTTATCGTGGAGTGCGAATGTCCGCGTTTCGGTACCGGTGAAGGTAAGGGAATCATTAAGGAATCTGTCCGAGGAACTGATCTTTACATTATGGTAGATGTTACCAACTACAGTTCCACATACACTGTCTGCGGTCACGAGAATCACATGTCTCCGGATAACCATTTTC
>OHZI01000595.1_pt1 | contig 10490 bp, 6 predicted proteins | sample 1580511 | NCBI WGS metagenome assembly OHZI01 (sample SAMEA3882508, study PRJEB24775) | human gut metagenome | biome: human-associated habitat; feature: intestine environment; material: feces | place: Netherlands | collected 2009/2010
GAGTGACAAGGAGCTTTCCGCGATGGTCGCCCGCATGGGCATGGCGATGAGCGCGGAAGACCTGTGCTTCTGCCGCGATTATTTCCGCGATACCGAAAAGCGCGACCCGAGCGTCACGGAGCTGCGCGCCATCGACACCTATTGGTCGGATCACTGCCGCCATACGACCTTCCTCACTGCGATTGACGAAATCACCTTTGACGACGGCAGATTCACCGCGCCGGTCAAGGCGGCGTATGAGCTGTATATCGATACGCGCAAGGATGTCTATGGTGAGCGCAAAAAGGATATTTCCCTGATGGATATGGCGACGCTCGGCGCGAAAGCCCTGCGCAAAATGGGTAAGCTCGACGACCTCGACGCTTCCGACGAAATCAACGCCTGCTCCATCGTCGTGACCGCCAATGTGGACGGCAAGGATGAGCCGTGGCTCATCATGTTCAAAAACGAGACCCATAACCACCCGACCGAGATCGAGCCGTTCGGCGGTGCTTCGACCTGTCTGGGCGGCGCTATCCGCGACCCGTTGTCGGGGCGCAGCTACGTCTACCAGGCCATGCGCGTAACGGGTGCCGGCAATATCTACCAGAAGGTGTCCGATACGCTCGAAGGCAAGCTCCCGCAGAGCGTCATTTCGAAGAAGGCCGCCGCGGGCTACTCCAGTTACGGCAATCAGATCGGGCTGGCAACGACCCATGTGCGCGAGATTTACCACGACGACTATGTGGCCAAGCGCCTCGAAGTCGGTGCCGTGGTCGGTGCCGTGAAGGCTGAAAACGTCCGCCGCGAAAAACCCGTCCCGGGCGACAAGATCGTCATGCTGGGCGGCCGCACGGGGCGTGACGGTATCGGCGGCGCCACGGGTTCGTCGAAAGAGCACAATACCAAGTCGCTCGAAACCTGCGGCAGCGAGGTGCAGAAGGGCAATGCCCCCGAGGAGCGCAAGCTCGAACGCCTGTTCCGCCGCCCGGAGGTGACGCGGCTCATCAAGAAATCGAATGACTTCGGTGCCGGCGGCGTCAGCGTCGCCATCGGCGAGCTGGCCGACGGGCTGGACATCTACCTCGACCGTGTGAAGACCAAGTACAGCGGCCTGAATTCCACGGAACTGGCGATCAGCGAGTCGCAGGAGCGTATGGCCGTGGTCGTCGAGGCGAAGGACGTCGCCGAATTCATGGGCTACTGCCGCGAGGAGAATATCGAGGCGGTCGAGGTGGCCGACGTGACGGATACGGCCCGTATGCGGATGTTCAACAAAGGGCGCAAAGTCGTAGACCTCGCCCGTGAATTCATCGACAGCGCCGGGGCGAAGCACTATGCCGAAGCCATGATCGGTGAGGTGGAGAACCGCGATCCTTTTGCCCGTGAGGTCGTGGGCGCGACGTTTGCCGAACGCTTCGAGGAGAACCTGCGCGACAACAATGTCGTCTCGCAGCGCGGCCTGATCGAAATGTTCGATTCGACGATCGGCCGTTCCACCGTGCTGATGCCGTTCGGCGGCCGCACGCAGGGCAGCGAAACGCAGGTGTCGGTGCAGAAACTCCCGACCGACGGTTACACCGACACGGCCAGCATCATGGCCTTCGGCTACAATCCCTACCTGGCCTCGTGGAGCCCTTACCACGGTGCTGCGTATGCCGTCGTCGAAGCTGCTGCCAAGGTCGTGGCTGCGGGCGCGCGTTATGACAGGATGCGTTACTCATACCAGGAATATTTCGAACGCATGACCCGCGATCCCCGCTCGTGGGGCAAGCCGCTGGGTGCCCTGCTCGGTGCGCTGAAGATGCAGGTCGAACTGGGCCTGCCCTCGATCGGCGGCAAGGACTCGATGTCGGGCACGTTCCAGCATATCAACGTCCCGCCCATGCTGATGGCCTTCGGCATCACGACGGTGAATGCCGGGACGGTCATTTCGACCGATTTCAAGAAGGCCGGCAACCGTATCTACCTGGTGCGCCATACGCCCAGGGAGAACCATATGCCCGACACGGCGCAGCTGAAGGACAACTTCGGCTTTGTCAGCGAAAATATCGAACGCGGCAATATCCTCGCCGCATGGTCGGTGGGCTTCGGAGGTGTCGCCGAAGGTCTTGCCAAGATGGCTTTCGGCAACCGCATCGGCGCCGAGGTGGAGATGGACGAGGCGGAACTCTTCGGATACGCCTATGGTTCGATCCTTGTCGAGAGCGCCGTCGAACTGACCCATCCTGCGGCCGGGCTGCTGGGTATGACCGCAGCCGAAGGGGCGTTGACCGTCAACGGCGTGAAAATGCCGCTCGACGCCCTCTACAAGGCCAATACCGAGAAATTCGCGGCCGTTTACCCCGACAAGGGGGAGAACCATGCCGGAGTGATGACCTCGGAGCCCGCACCCCGGACTTTCGCCTATCGGGGCGAAGCCGTCGAACATCCGCTGGTCTATATCCCCGTGTTCCCGGGCACCAACTGCGACTACGACACGGCCAAAGCATTCCGCAAGGCCGGGGCCGAGGTCGAAATGAGCGTGTTGTGCAACCTCGGGGGCGACGACATCCTGCGTTCGATCCGCGAAATGAAGGAACATATCCGCCGCGCCCATATCTTCGTGCTGAGCGGCGGCTTCTCGTCGGGCGACGAACCCGACGGCAGCGCCAAGTTTATCGTCAACGTACTCAACAATAAGGATATACGCGATGAAATCCATGCGTTGCTCGACCGCGGAGGGCTGATCCTCGGCATCTGCAACGGTTTCCAGGCGCTCGTCAAATCCGGCCTGCTGCCTTACGGCCGCCTGGGCATGGTGACCAAGGATTCGCCGACGCTGTTCCGCAACGACATCAACCGCCATATTTCGCAGATCGTCTCGACGCGCGTCTCGACGCTCAACTCCCCGTGGCTCGCGGGCTTTGGCCTGGGCGACATCCACTCGATCGCTGTCAGCCACGGCGAAGGCAAGTTCGTCGTGAGCGAAGAACTTGCCCGGGAGCTGTTCGCCAACGGGCAGGTGGCCTTCCAGTATGTCGATCCCGAAGGGCGTGCGACGGCCGAGGCGCCGTACAACCCCAACGGTTCGTCGTATGCCATCGAGGGCCTGGTGTCGCGTGACGGCCAGATCCTCGGCAAGATGGGGCATACGGAGCGTTACGAGAAAAACCTCTTCAAAAATATCGCAGGCGAGAAGGAGCAGTCGCTGTTCCGCAATGCCGTCGACTATTTCCGCAAAAATTAGTACAATATAAAACTTAAACTCACAAACACCATGAAACAGCTCGAAATGCTCTACGAAGGCAAGGCAAAACAGGTTTTCCGCACCGACGATCCCGACAAGATCATCATCCACTACAAGGATGCGGCAACGGCTTTCAACAACATCAAGAAAGCCACGATCGAAAACAAGGGCGTGCTGAACAACGCCATCTCGACCCTGATTTTCAAGGAGCTTCAGAAGTCGGGTGTCAAGACCCACTATATCGAGACGATCAACGACCGCGACCAGGTGTGCCGCCGGGTGACGATCATCCCGCTGGAGGTGATCGTGCGCAATGTCATCGCCGGTTCGATGGCCCAGCGCCTCGGTATCGAGGAGGGTACGCAGCCGTCGAACGTCATCTACGACATCTGCTACAAGAAGGACGAGCTGGGCGACCCGCTGATCAACGACCACCACGCCGTGGCATTGGGTGCCGTGACCTACGAGGAACTCGAACTGATCTACGCCATGACCTCGCGTATCAACGAGATCCTGCGCAACCTTTTCGCCAAGATGAACATCAAACTCGTGGACTTCAAGATCGAGTTCGGCCGTACGTCGGACGGGGAGATCGTGCTCGCCGACGAGGTGTCGCCCGACACCTGCCGCCTGTGGGACATGACGACCAACGAGAAACTCGACAAAGACCGTTTCCGTCGTGACCTGGGCAAGGTGCGCGAGGCTTACGAGGAGATTTTGGCACGTTTGCAGAAAATCGTCGGGTAATGGTGATGGGGCAGATTAGCGACCGCGAGTTGCATGAGGAGTGCGGGGTGTTCGGCGTCTTCGGAGTCAAGGACGCAGCGTCGCTGACCTACTATGGCCTGCATGCCTTGCAGCACCGCGGACAGGAGGGTGCCGGTATCGTGACCGTCGACCGGGACGCGACGTTCCGCCGCATCAAGGGCGGCGGCCTGGTGACCGAGGTGTTCGGCGAGGGAAACCTCTCGACGCTCAAGGGCGACATGGCCATCGGGCATGTGCGCTATACCACCGCCGGCGGTGGTGGCATCGAGAACGTGCAACCGTTCCTTTTCCGCCACAACACGGGCGATTTCGCGCTGGCGCACAACGGCAATATCGTCAATTCGGCGCTGCTGCGTATTTACCTCGAGAACAAGGGGAGCCTGTTCCAGTCGACCTCGGACAGCGAAATCCTGGCGCACCTGATCAAGAAGGAGACCAAGTATCACGACCGTCCGCGCATCTATTCGATCATCGACGCGCTGAACATGATCGAGGGGGCTTTTGCATTCCTGATCATGACCGCCAATCGCATCTATGCCTGCCGTGACAAATACGGCCTGCGGCCGCTGTCGATCGGCCGGCTGGGCGACGGTTATGTCGTGTCGAGCGAAACCTGTGCCTTCGACGTGCTGGGTGCGGAGTTCGTCCGCGACGTCGAGCCGGGCGAGATCGTCACGATCGACAGCGAGGGCATCCGGAGCCGCGATTTCTCGCAGTATAAGCGTTGCGAGATGTGCTCGATGGAGTATATCTACTTTGCACGTCCCGACAGTGACATCGAAGGGTGCAACGTCCATGCCTACCGCAAGGAGTCGGGGCGCCTGCTCTTCGGCGAGGCGCCTGCCGAGGCGGACATCGTGGTCGGGGTTCCCGACTCGAGCCTCAGCGCCGCGATGGGCTATGCCGAGGCGAGCGGCCTGCCGTATGAAATGGGGCTTATCAAGAACAAGTACATCGGCCGTACGTTCATCCAGCCTTCGCAGGAGCTGCGCGAGAAAGGGGTGCGCATGAAGCTCTCGGCCGTGCGGACGATCGTCAAGGGCAAGCGCGTGGTGCTGGTCGACGATTCGATCGTGCGCGGTACGACCTCGCGCCGCATCGTCACGATGCTCAAGGAGGCGGGGGCCACCGAGGTGCACGTGCGCATTGCCAGTCCCCCGATGACGCACCCCTGCTTCTACGGGGTGGATACCTCGACCCGCGACGAGCTGATCTCGGCGCGCAAGGAGGTGGACGGTGTCCGCGAGGAGATATGCGCCGATTCGCTGGCGTTCCTGTCGCCCGGGGCGCTGCTCAGGGCGGGGAACCGCAAGGATTTGTGCATGGCCTGCTTCACGGGGCACTATCCCACGGCGTTGTACCAGTCGGTCGATGAGGTGAACAAAGACGTAAAATGTTAAGGACTACTTTAAAAGGAAGATTATAATGGCACAGAGTTATGAGAAGGCCGGTGTGAACCTCGAGGCTGGATACGAAGTGGTGCGGCGCATCAAGAAACACGTGGCATCGACCTCGCGCCTGGGCGTGATGGGCAATATCGGTGCATTCGGAGGCATGTTCGACCTCTCGGCGCTGAACGTGAAGGAGCCGGTGCTGGTGAGCGGTACCGACGGCGTGGGCACGAAGCTCAAGCTGGCGTTCGAGATGGACAAGCACGACACGATCGGCGTCGATGCCGTGGCCATGTGCGTCAACGACGTGCTGGCGCAGGGTGCCGAGCCCTTGGTGTTCCTCGACTATGTCGCCGTAGGCCATAACGAACCCCAGAAGATCGAAGCCATCGTGAGTGGCGTTGCCGACGGCTGCCGCCAGGCGGGTTGTGCGCTGGTCGGCGGCGAGACGGCCGAAATGCCGGGCATGTACTCCGAGGGCGAGTACGACATCGCCGGTTTCACGGTCGGCGTGGTCGAGAAATCGAAGCTCATCGACGGATCGAAGGTCAGGGCCGGCGATGTGCTGGTGGGCATCGCCTCGAGCGGCGTGCACTCCAACGGCTTCAGCCTCGTGCGTAAGATTCTTGCGGATAACTGCCTGGATCTGCACAAGGTCTATCCCGAGTTGTCGAACAAACTGCTGGGCGAAGTGCTGCTCACCCCGACGAAGATCTACGTGAAGCAGGTGCTCGAAGTGATCCGCAGCTGCGACGTACACGGCATCAGCCATATCACGGGCGGAGGGTTCGACGAAAATATCCCCCGCATTCTGCACGAAGGGCAGGGGCTCGAGATCGAGGAGGGCACTTGGGAGATTCTGCCCGTGTTCCGCTTCCTCGAGAAATACGGCAAGGTGGCCCACCGCGAGATGTTCAACATCTTCAACATGGGTATCGGCATGGTCATCGCCCTCGATGCGTCGCAGGCAGAGAAAGCCATCGCCATCCTTGCGGAGCAGGGCGAGAAGGCGGCCGTCATCGGACGTGTCACGGACACCGAGGGTGTCGTAATCCGCTAAGGCCGTGCGACGCCTTGCGGTCTTTGCCAGCGGCAGCGGCACGAACTTCGAGGCTATCGCCACGGCCTGCGAGCGGGGAGAGATCCCGGCCCGGGTGGTGCTGATGGTCTGCGACAAACCCGGCGCCGGGGTTGTGCAGCGGGCTGCGGGGCACGGGGTCGAGGCATTCGTATTCGCCCCGAAAGAGTATGCCTCGAAGGCCGACTACGAGCGCGAGATCGTGCGGCGGCTCGACCAAGCCGGCGTGGAGCTGGTCTGCTTGGCGGGGTACATGCGCATCGTCGGCGACGTGCTGCTGGGGGCTTACGGCGGACGGATCGTCAACATCCACCCTTCGCTGCTGCCGGCATTCCGCGGGGCGCATGCCATCGAACAGGCGCTGGAATACGGCGTCAAGGTCTTCGGTGTGACGATCCACTATGTCGATGCGACGCTCGACGGCGGGAAGATCATCTCCCAGCGGGCGTTCGGATACGACGGAGACGACATCGCCGAGCTGGAAGCCCGGATTCATGCGGTGGAATATCCGCTTTATATAGAAACGATTAATAAATTATTAAAGGAATAATAACGATATGCGTGCATTAATCAGTGTCAGCGACAAAACGGGTGTTGTTGATTTCGCCAAGGGCCTGCGTGCCCTGGGCTGGGAGGTGATCGCCACGGGCGGCACGATGAAACTGCTCTCCGACAGCGGGGTCGAGGTTATCAACATCAGCGACGTGACGGGCTTTCCCGAGATCTGCGACGGCCGCGTCAAGACCCTGCACCCCAACGTGCACGGCGGCCTGCTGGCGCGACGCGACGATCCCGAACACCTGAAAGCCCTGAAAGATAACAATATCGAATTTATCGACATGGTCTGTGTGAACCTCTACCCGTTCCGCCAGACCATTGCCAAACCCGATGTGAAGATGGAGGACGCCATCGAGAACATCGACATCGGCGGCCCTTCGATGCTGCGTTCTGCGGCCAAGAACTGGGCCGACGTCACGGTGGTCTGCGACCCTGCGGACTATGAGCAGGTGCTCGGTGAAATCCGTGCCGGCGGCAATACGGAAAAGGCTACGCGCCTGAAACTTTCGGCCAAAGCATACACCCATACGGCTGAGTACGATGCGATGATCGCGGCCTATATGCGTGCACAGGCCGGGCTTAACGAGAAGCTGTTCCTTGAATTCGACCTCGTGCAGTCGCTGCGCTACGGGGAGAACCCCCACCAGTCGGCCAAGTTCTACCGTGAGGAGAAAGAGGTGCCTTATTCGCTGGCTTTTGCCCGTCAGCTCAACGGCAAGGAGTTGTCGTACAACAATATCCAGGATGCCAATGCCGCGCTGTGTATCGTCCGCGAGTTCGATGAGCCGTTCTGCGTGGGGCTCAAACATATGAATCCCTGCGGTGCTGCCGTCGGCAAGGATGTCGTGGATGCCTGGACGAAGGCTTATGAGGCCGACAAGGTGTCGATCTTCGGGGGGATCGTCGCCACGAACCGCACCGTAACGCGCGAGGCGGCCGAGTTGATGAAACCGATCTTCCTCGAGATCATCATGGCGCCGAAATTCGACGAAGGGGCGCTCGAAGTGCTCTGCACGAAGAAAAACCTGCGGCTGCTGGAGGTCGATATGCAGCAGGGCGACGCCGATTCCAAGCAATATGTCAGCGTCAACGGCGGCCTGCTGGTGCAGGATCTCGACGTGGCGACGAAAACCGTCACGGCCGATATGTGCGTGACGAAGGCAAAACCCGCCGCGGCACAGATGGCCGACCTGAATTTCGGCTGGCATATCGTCAAGCACGTCAAGTCGAACGCCATCGTCGCCGTCAGGGACGGCCGTACGTTGGGCGTGGGCGCCGGGCAGATGAACCGCATCGGCTCGGCCGCATGCCGCCGGCGTCACCGAAGGGCTGGTGCTGGCTTCGGACGGCTTCTTCCCCTTCGACGACTGCGTGACGCTGGCTGCCGAATACGGCGTGACGGCCATCGTGCAGCCGGGCGGTTCGGTACGTGACGAGGACTCGATCCGGAAGGCCGACGAGAAGGGCATCGCCATGGTATTCACGGGCGAGCGCCATTTCAAACATTGATTTTCGATTATCGCGGCACCTTTCGCCTCACCGTGCCCGCTTCGGGCGGGAAACAGGATGCTGTGCCCCGCCCGAAGCGGACTTCGCCAAGGTGAAATCCGCTTCCGTGGCGATCGGAAATCGGACGGTATAAATAAAAACTTTTGCCGCTGCGACAAGCCTCTCCCGAGGGAGGGGCTTGGGGAGAGTGCCGGACTTGTGAGCGGCGGTAGGCCGTGCATACATCGTCCGGCGGCATAACGGCGGTGAAAACTATTAATTCGTATTCGTATGAAAGTTTTGGTTATTGGCGGCGGTGGCCGTGAACATGCAATTGTGGATGCGCTGTCGCGCTCGCCCCAGGTGGAGAAGATATTTTGCGCCCCCGGCAATGCGGGTATTACGGCGCAGGCCGAGTGCGTGGCTATCCGCGAGACGGAGGTGGAGCGGCTGCGCGATTTTGCGGCTCAGAACGGCATCGGTCTTACGGTCGTCGGCCCCGAGGTGGCGTTGGCGGCGGGTGTGGTCGATGTGTTCAAGGCCGCCGGGCTGCGGGCTTTCGGCCCTACGAAGGCTGCCGCGCGTATCGAGTCGAGCAAGGAGTTCGCCAAAGACCTGATGGCCAAATACGCCATTCCGACGGCCGGTTACCGGGCCTTCACCGATTATGCCGCGGCGATGGACTATGTCGCTTCGCGTCCGCTGCCTGCTGTGCTGAAATACGACGGGCTGGCCGCGGGCAAGGGCGTGGTGATCGCCGAGACGATGGAGGAGGCCGATGCCGCCCTGAAGGACATGTTGCTCGACGACAAATTCGGCGCGGGCAAGGTCGTCGTCGAGGATTTCCTCACGGGGCCTGAATTTTCGTTCATGTGCTTCGTCTCCGGGCATAAGGTATGGCCGATGGTGCTGGCGCAGGATCACAAGCGGGCATTCGACGGCGACAAGGGGCCCAATACGGGCGGTATGGGCGCATATTCGCCCCTGCCGTTCATTACGGCCGAGGATGAACGCTATGCGCTCGAGAAGGTGTTGCAACCGACCGCCGACGCGATGGTCGCCGAGGGCTGCCCGTTCGAAGGCGTGCTTTACGGAGGCCTGATGAAGACCCCGCAAGGGATCAAGGTCATCGAATTCAACGCCCGTTTCGGCGACCCCGAAACCGAGGTCGTGCTGCCGCGCCTGAAAAGCGACATCGTGGATATCTTCTGCGCTGTGGCCGACGGCGGCGATACGCAGCTCGTATGGCACGATTTCGCCACGCTCGGCATCGTGCTCGCATCGAAAGGCTATCCCGGAGCCTATGAAAAGGGCTGCGAGATCAAGGGGCTCGACCGGGTGGAAGGCGCCCTTTACCACATGGGGACGAAGGCCGACGGCAGCCGCATCCTCACCTCGGGCGGCCGCGTGCTGTTCGTCGTGGGCAAAGGAGCCACGCTCGCCGAGGCACGCGCCAATGCGCTGCGGGATGTCGCACGCATCGGATGCGACAACCTCTTCCACCGCACCGACATCGGACATTGGGCATTTGAAAATTAGTTATATATAAGGTATGGTTATCAGCGGAAAAGAACTCTCAGCAAAACTCAAGGCCGAAATGGCCGCCGAAGTGGCTACTTTCGGCGCGAAATACGGACGCGTGCCGCATCTGGTCGTAATCCTCGTGGGCGAAGACCCGGGCAGCGTCTCCTATGTGACGGGCAAGGCTAAGGCCTCGGCCGAAGTCGGCATCCGCAATACGACGATCCGCAAGCCGGAGTCGGTCTGCGAGGCCGAGTTGCTCGGCATCATCGCCGACCTGAATGCCGACGAAGGCGTCGACGGAATCCTGGTGCAGCTGCCCCTGCCCAAGCATATCGACGCGGACAAGGTGATCGCCGCGATCGACAAGGAGAAGGATGTCGACGGCTTCCATCCCCTCAATGTGGCGGCTTTGTGGCAGAAACAGCCCTGTACGCTGCCCTGTACGCCGAAAGGTATCCTCAAGATGCTGCGGGCT